>OCVV011357841.1_pt1 | contig 67790 bp, 46 predicted proteins | sample 1539721 | NCBI WGS metagenome assembly OCVV01 (sample SAMN02144230, study PRJEB22623) | gut metagenome | biome: sheep rumen | host: Ovis aries | place: New Zealand
TGTCATCCTGATCGGAACACAGCTTGTGCCTCAGCTCTCCGGTCTGTTCGGATAGAAAGGAGAAAGTAGTCCATGTTCGATGCGATATTTCAGGCGATCGAAGTATGGATGCGGACTCTGCTGACGTCGATGGTGAAGTCCAACCTGCAGAACATGTTTGCTGAAGTCAACCAGAGCACGGCAGACATAGCGACGCGGGTTGGACAGACACCACAGGGATGGAATGGCAGTATTTTCAGCATGATCAGGAACCTGTCGAATACGGTGATCCTGCCGATCGCCGGAATGGTCATCACATTCGTTGTGTGTTATGAACTGATCTCCATGCTGACAGAGAAGAACAACATGCATGACATCGATACATGGATGTTCTTTAAATACATCTTCAAGATGATGATTGCGGTATACCTTCTGAGCAATACCTACACTATCACGATGGCGATATTTGACCTTGGCCAGCACGTGGTCAACTCGGCAGCCGGTGTGATCAGCAATGAGACTGCAATCGATGTAACACAGCTGCTCGCGAACACAGAAGCCGCAATGGTGAACATGGAGCTCGGCGAACTGGTGCTGCTCGCGCTGGAGACCATCCTCGTCAACTTCGGAATGAAGATCATGTCCATGGTGATCACAGTCGCCTGTTATGGACGAATGATAGAGATCTACCTGTACACTTCGGTTGCACCGATTCCGTTTGCCACCCTCACCAATCGGGAATGGGGGCAGATCGGAAATAATTATCTGCGCGGGCTCTTCGCCCTTGCATTCCAGGCATTCCTGATGATGGTATGCGTAGGCATCTATGGTGCGCTGGTCGCTTCGATCAGGCTTTCCACAAACCTGCATGCATCACTTTTCGGCATAGCATCATACACTGTGCTGCTCTGCTACACATTGTTCAAGACGGGAAGCCTCAGCAAGCAGATTTTTGCCGCGCACTAAATAAGGACAGATATGCCGGCGAAAGAGGCAGATCTTTGGTGCGCAGTTTAAAAGGGGAAAACCATAGAAAGGATAAGCAGCCGTTCGCTATCCCCGGCAGGTAATGGCTGCAGGTAACAAGATGGCATATGTCAGTGTTCCCAAAGACTTGACGAGAGTAAAAAACAAAGTGGTGTTCAATATGACGCGCCGGCAGATCATCTGCTTTGGAACAGCAGGTTTGATCGGGATCCCGTTCTATATTTTTTCCAGGAATGTGATCGGAAACGGAAATGCGATGGTGGGAATGGTCCTTCTGATGATACCGGCATTTCTTTTTGCCATGTATGAAAAGGACGGGATGCCGCTTGAAAAGGTGCTCATGAATATGATCACAGTGAAATATAAAAGGCCGCAGGTCCGCCCCTATGAAACAGTGAACCTCTATGAGAAACCGGACACATGCCTGGTATCGAAGAGCGGGAAAAAGCGGAAAAAGAAGGGGAAGGCCCAGGGCAAAGGATATGTTGGCGAAGCGGGAAATTTCGGGAGAAAAATGGGTGTCCGTTCTGCAGACGAATGGCGTGAACCGGATATAAGCCGGAGAAACGCGGAAGCTTCTGTCCATGCGGCGGCACAGAAAGGAGGAAGGACTCGTGCGAGACAGGGATGATTATTCTGCGGATATCGAACAGCAGGATGTATACGAACGTCCACTGACCCGCAGGGAACAGAAACAACGAGAGAAACTGGAAAAGCAGGCCCTGGCGATCCAGCGCAAGCAGGAAGCACTCGAAGAAAAGCGCCGGGAAGCGGCACGTAAAGAAGCGGAACGCCAGGCGAAGATCCAGGCAAAACTGGATGAAAAAGAAGCAAAAAAGAGGGCGAAGCAGGAGGAAAAAGAAGCCCGCGAAAGAGCGAAACAAGAGGAAAGGGAAGCCAGGGAACGGGCAAAACAGGAGAAGGCCGGACAGGGAGGCAGACACTCAGCTGCTGCCGGTACGGGCACAGGAACAGGTTCCGGAAAGAATCCGGGTAAGCCCGCCGGGAAAAAGGGCGTATCGAAGAAAAAAGCAAAAGAGAATCGTATTTCCGCCCAGAAGTCTATCCCCTACAAGGAGATGGGACGCGACGGAATCTGCCGTGTGCAGGACAGGCTGTATTCCAAGACGATCCGCTTTTACGACATCAATTACCAGCTTGCCCAGAATGATGACAAGAGTGCCATTTTTGAGAACTGGTGCGACTTCCTCAATTACTTCGACAGCACGATCCACTTCCAGCTGTCTTTCGTAAACCACAAATCCAATCTTTTGGAATTCGAAAACGTGATCAGGATCGAACCGCAGGGTGATGCATACGATGATGTCCGTATGGAATATGCCCGGATGCTCAAAGATCAGCTGGCCAAGGGAAACAACGGCCTGATGCGTACAAAGTACATTACTTTTGCCATCGAGGCAGACAACATCCTGGAGGCAAGACCAAAGCTTGAGCGTATCGAAGCGGATATCCTGAACAATTTCAAGGTGCTGGGTGTACGTGCCTATCCGCTGAACGGAGTGGAGCGGCTCCAGATCCTGTATGAGACCTTTAACCCGGAACAGGATGCTCCGTTCACATTCCAGTATGAGCAGCTTCTGACGACAGGGCTCAGCACAAAAGATTTTGTGGCTCCTACCAGCTTTGTGTTCAAACATGGAAGGCATTTTCAGATGGGGGAGACCCTGGGGGCGGCAAGCTATCTGCAGATCCTTGCGCCGGAGCTCACCGACAAGATGCTGGCGGAGTTTCTGGATATGGATAAGAACCTTGTCGTGAACCTTCATGTACAGTCGATCGACCAGATGCGTGCGATCAAGCTCGTCAAAGGAAAAGTCACGGATATCAACCGGATGAAGATCGAGGAACAGAAGAAAGCAGTGCGTTCCGGATATGACATGGACATCATCCCTTCAGACCTGATGACCTACGGAAACGAGGCAAAGCGTCTTCTGGAAGATCTGCAGTCCCGCAACGAGAGGATGTTCCTGGTAACAGTACTTTTTCTCAATACGGCTAAGACCCGGCAGGAACTGGATAATGCGGTGTTCCAGACATCAGGCATAGCACAGAAATACAACTGTGTACTGCGGCGGCTGGACTATCAGCAGGAACAGGGACTGATGAGCAGCATTCCGCTTGGCCTGAACCTGGTACCCATCAAACGTGCGCTGACAACGACTTCGACAGCGATCTTCGTACCCTTTACCACACAGGAACTTTTCATGGAAGGCGAGTCCCTTTATTACGGGCTGAATGCACTTTCCAACAACATGATCATGGTCGACCGGAAAAAGCTCAAGAACCCGAACGGCCTGATCCTCGGTACACCGGGCTCCGGTAAATCCTTCTCCGCAAAGAGGGAGATCAGCAATGTCTTTTTTGTTACGAAGGATGACGTGATCATCTGTGATCCGGAAGGTGAGTATTATCCGCTTGTCCATGCCCTTGGCGGACAGGTGATCCACATCTCTCCAACGAGCCACGACTATATCAACCCGATGGATATCAACCTTGACTATTCTGATGATGACAATCCCCTCGGCTTCAAATCCGATTTTATCCTGTCTTTGTGCGAGCTGATCATGGGCAGCAGGAACGGCATTGAACCGGAAGAAAAGTCCGTCATCGATCGTTGCCTTCCCATTGTGTACCGGAAGTATTTTGAAGATCCTATACCGGAAAATATGCCGACACTTGGAGACCTGTATAAAACGCTTCGAGAGCAGACAGAGATCCAGGCACAGCGCATTGCAACAGCACTGGAGATCTATGTCAACGGATCACTCCGGGTGTTCAATCACCGGACAAACGTTGAACTGGATAACCGTATTGTGTGCTTTGACATCAAGGACCTCGGCAAACAGCTCAAAAAGCTCGGCATGCTGATCGTGCAGGACCAGGTATGGAACCGCGTCACCCTCAACCGATTTACTCATAAATCCACACGCTATTACGTGGATGAATTCCACCTGCTGCTCAAGGAGGAACAGACGGCAGCATACAGTGTTGAGATCTGGAAGCGCTTCCGTAAATGGGGCGGCATTCCGACCGGTATCACACAGAATATCAAGGACCTGCTGGCCTCCAGAGAGATCGAGAACATTTTCGAGAACTCTGACTTCATATACATGCTGAACCAGGCTTCAGGTGACAGACAGATCCTTGCAAAACAGTTGAATATCTCTCCTTACCAGCTCTCCTATGTGACTAATTCCGGTGAAGGTGAGGGACTCCTCTTCTACGGAAACATCATCATCCCCTTCAAGGACAGGTTCAATAAGAACCTGAAACTCTATTCTTTGATGACGACAAAACCGGTGGAAGTAGAGAAACGGAAGGAAGAGGAAGCAAAAAGCCGGGAACAGGACCGGCAGAAAGGAAATGATAATGAAAGGAAACAGGAACGTTATGGAAAACAGGGCGGAGGAAAACAGAAAGAACAGCAGCACAGGAACGGGAGAAGAACACAACAGTGATTGTAACAGGATGTACCTGGAGAAGCTGCATACGGAAACCATCGATCTGGAAGGACGTGACGTTGAGGATGTCCTTGGATCCATCGTTCTGGAATGGGCAAGGAGAAGCAACCTTGGAAGCGGGTATTATCCCCTGATCGGATTATTGGAACTGGATCCGGAAACAGGGCTGAAGCTTGACTTGTGTGCTCCTTCTTATGCAGCAGACAGCTGTACGAAACCTGCCCGGCACAAAAAGGCAGAGAATGAAGACACCCTGAGTGAAGAGCATGGAATTGAAGAGGACCACGGAAGCCCCGGTGATAATACTGCCGAAACTGAGGATGGCAGCCAGGATACTTGTGGAAATGAGGATCCGGAGGAAGCACCTTCCGAAGACAGCGGCTGCTCTATCATCCGCGATATGCTCACGGATATGGATTCCATGAAGGGAATGATATATGCCGCGTCCCAGATGCTTTCCCTGACAGGCGGCGGAGTACTCACGAAGGATCAGGCATTATATACGCTGCAGCTGTACTGCAAGAACGCAACGGAGATTGTGAGGAAGTGGAACGAATTTTGGAAAAATGACTTTTGATCCTGCGTATGAAGCGGGTGAAGCTGTCTTTGCGCTCTGCTCCCTTTTTCTGATTACTGCGCTTAGGCGCTTGAGAAAGGAGAATAGATGGCCGGAAAGAAATATCAGGCAGAATCCAAAACCGTTCAGAAGATGACCCGGAATGGCCTGGTGGAAGAAGACCTCCACACCGGTAAGACCAGAAGGGCCGTGACGCACGAGACGGAAGGTGTGCGGATCGGTGAAAGGCCGATGGATACCTATTCAGATGCGGGCAGTTCACGCGGCATTCGTGATGCGGACCGCAGTCTCCGTCTGGACCGGTGGGGGATGCAGACTGCAGGGACAGCACAGGAAAGCGGTCATATGGATGACCGGGGGCACAAAAAATATAAAAGGAATTCTGGCAGAGAGGAGTCTTCGTTACAGGAGGCTCCTTCTCTTATGGAAAAAGACAGGGGAACCGGAACAGGACCGGGCGCTTCTGCAGAAACAGCTGATCTGGAAGACATGTATGCAAATGGACTGAGGGAGGACAGCCGTTCATCCTTCAGGACTGAAAGAATGGCAAGATCTTCGGATGAAGACGGCTATGCCCTTGACGGTGAGAAAGAGAGCGGACCGGAAAGCGGTCACGTTTCGAAAGCAGCCAAAAGTCAGCGCCTTCATCAGAAGAAAATGGCGCAGTACCGTCAGGAAAGCAGCCATGCGGCTCAGTTGAAAAACAGCACAGACCGGTTCGGATATATGGAAGAAGAATCCGGCCGACGCATGGAAAAGGGATCAGTATCTGAGACAGACAGCGGATCAGATGGATCGGCAAAACGGACAGATGAAGGGTTGTTGGAGGAAGGCAGACACACAGGGAAATCTGTGCGGAACATGCAGATTCACAGCCGTTCTACGGATCCCGCCCGACAGGAGCCGCTATCTGCCCGGTCTTTACAGGATGGTGACAGAAAAACAAAAAGTCCTGATTACACACAGGAGGACAATCAGAGAAGATCCCGTCTGCGCGACACGTCCTCAGACTTGGACGGTCTTGACGGGCTGAAAGAAGAAATCGAAGAAAAACAGAAAAAAGGACGACTTTACCATGAGCAGCGCAGATCCGGGAGTACGACCCGGCTGTCATTTGAAGACACAGGCGGCATGGTAAAGGGAAAGGGGGCAGGTTTTTCAAGGAGAGCCGGAAAGACGGCCGGAGACGCTTTGTCAGGAATGGCGGGTGCGGCTGCGGGTACCGCGGGGATGGCTGTCCACACAAAAATATCGAAGGCGGAAGCGGAGGAGGATAATGCCGGAACACAGGCAGCACATGATGCCGAGCTCACGATGGAGAAGTCGGCCAGATCCCTTGCTTCACGAAAGAGACGAACTTCACATCGCAGATCTGCTGCGACCAGGCGGATGGGGGATGGGACAGGACGTCTGCAGTTCGGGCCGGAGGAAGGAACCAAAGGCCGAAGGGCTGCAAAAACAGAAACAGACAAAAAGACAGCGGTCAGGAAATTTCTCCAAAAACAGCGTCAGCGCAGGATGTATGCCGCGGCAAAAAAGGAGGAAAAGGCCGTTGAAACCGTTATCCGGACCCAGCAGAGCTTTGCGGCAAAGGCAGCAGCTGTTGTCAGGGAAGCATTCGTCCGGCATACAAATGTTTTTCTGGTTATCGGCATCGGAGGACTCCTCTTCCTGCTGATCTCGACGAGCATAACCAGCTGCGGTGCACTCATCCAGGGAGCAGGAAGCAGCTTTGTCTCTACAACTTATCCATCTACGGACGAGGATATCTACGCTGTAGAAAACCGCTACCGGGAACTGGAAGCAGGCTTGAATGCACAGATCAACCGTATGAGGCAGGATCACCCGGATTATGACGAGTTCCGCTATCAGATCGACGAGATCTCACATAATCCCTACCACCTGATCTCCTATTTCACTACCAAATACGGACAGTTTACCTATGACCAGGTAAAAGACGAACTGGAAGAGATCTTTCGCGAGCAGTACTCACTGACGACATCGGGAGAACGGAATGTGACGATCACTGAAACCAGGACAGTGCAGCCGGGAGAATCACTGGGACAGGCAGTGACCAGCGGCTATTGCAGCTGTGCGATCTGCTGTGGTCCATGGGCAGGCGGCAGGACTGCAAGCGGAGCATATCCCACATCCAACCACACGATAGCCGTGGATGCCTATGATCCTTTTGTTCCCATGGGAACACATGTGGTCATGAACGGGATCGAATATGTCGTGGAGGATACAGGTGCTTTTGCAAGATTTGGTGTCCAGTTCGACGTCTATTATGACGACCATCAGACTGCGCTGGCTCATGGCCACCAGACATGGGATGCCTATCTTGCGTCGGACAATCCGGGTGGGGCACTCGAAGTGACAACAACACGGACAGTTGACCGCATGAGCGTCATACTCACCAACCATGATCTCGACGAAGTCCTGCAGAACCGTCTGACGGAGGAGGAAAAGGTTCGATACAACCTGTATAACCTCACCTTTGGAAATCGAAACTATCTGTTTGACCTGAATAATCTGCCGGCATACGGAAGAGGAAGCAGCGATTACACGATCCCGCCGGAGGCACTTACCGACGAGCGGTTTGCCCGTATGATTGCCGAGGCAGAAAAGTATCTTGGGGTTCCTTATGTGTGGGGAGGATATTCTCCCAGCGGATTCGACTGTTCCGGCTTTGTGTGCTGGGTCGTCAATCATTGCGGGAATGGATGGGATATCGGCCGGACTACTGCAGAAGGGATCCGCCAGATCTGTCACTACGTGTCTCCGGAGGAAGCGAGACCGGGAGACATCATCTTTTTTGAACACACATATGATACCGCCGGAGCGAGCCATGTCGGGATATATGTCGGAAACAATATGATGATCCACTGCGGCGAGCCGGTTCAGTACACATCCATCAACGGCTACTGGCAGGATCATTTCATGCAGTTCGGCAGGCTGCCATAAAAAATGAGGAGGTGAGACAGACGGGAAGGAAACTAAAGAAGCTGATCGAGACAGAGGAAAGGCTCGTTTCCAGGATCTTCCAGCTGCAGGAAGAACTCAAGATCGTACGGGAGTCCAGAAAGAAAGAGGAAGAACTGGAGATGGTAAAGACTCTCCGGAGCCTGAAACTGGGAGGAAGGGATCTGTTCAACCTGCTGGAAGGCATTCAGGACGGAAGCGTGAGCCTGGAGAAACGCGACCTGTCAGAAACGGATGCGCAGGATGGGCAGGAATCCGGTGATCAGGCGAGCACTGAAGAGGAAAAGGAAACAGGAAACGAAGAACAAGCAGAAAGAAAGGAGCAAAGCGAAAATGAAGAATAAGGGACACATTGTTAAAAACACAGTGAAATGCATTGCACTGGCATCTGCCATTCTGGCCTGCATCGTGCTGATCACCCGCCCGCTCAGTGAGTATGCTGAGTGCTGGTAAATACAGAGGAAATATGGGAGGCGCGGAAATCGTGCCGGAAAGGGAGGAAGAATAAATGACGCAGAGTAGAACAAGGACCGGAAGAAAGGTATTGATGACTGTGCTGACAGCAGCCGCAGCATGCTTCCTGATGATGAGCTGTGCAAAACCGGCATTTGCAAAGGAGGATCCCGGATGGGACGGACAGAACGGATATGTAACAACGGAAGAAACTGACACTGCGGGAAAGGGTGATCCATCTGCAACTGGTGATACCGGCAGTGCCGGCGATGGCAGTGAAAGCAACGGTGACAACAGTTCTGACGGAGACCAGTCCTCTGACGGCACATCTGCAGAACGGGGATTTACGACACCCGGGAACGGTAACCTGGGGGACCAGATCAAGAGCTCTTCGGGTAAAGATTTTTATACGATCCACACCAAGAACAATAATACCTTTTATCTGGTGATCGACCATGCGAACTCTACAGAAAACGTATATATGCTGTCCCTGATCGATGAAGACGACCTGTCCGAGTTCCTGAAAAAAGAAGAAAGCGGCTCATCCAAGACATCTGCCGTGCCGGTCATCATTCCGGAAACCAAATCCCAGACGGAGTCTTCCACGGAAAAGACCGATACAGAAAGCCAGACACAGCAGCCGGCATCCCAGTCTTTCCTTCAGAACAACCTGCTATGGATCCTCCTTGCTATCGGCGGTGCGGGAGCCGGTTTCTATTACTTTAAGGTTTATAAGCCCGGACAGGAAGAAGAGGCAGATGAAAGCGAAAATCTGGAGACCGGAGACGGGCTCGAAACGGAACTGGAGGAATAAGAAAACGAATATGCAGGAAATAATGATAATAGATCAGGAGGAAAATAAAAATGAATGAGGGAAGGATGAACTTCGAAGAGTTTACAGAAAGTGTGAGAGACAGTATCCGGGACCATCTCCCTGCGCAGTATCAGGGGGCGGAGGTCCGCATCTCGGAATTCCAGAAACTGAACAAGTCGTATACGTCATTACAGGTGGTAAGCGGTGAGCACGCGCCGGTGCCAAACATCAACCTGGATTCGTATTTCGAAGCTTACAGAAGTGGTTCTATGGGAATGGATGATATCATGAAAAACATTTCCAAACAGCTGGAAGAAGAACCTCCGCTGGATACCGACTGGCTGATGGACTATGGCCAGGTAAAGGACAAGCTTTGTATCCGCCTTGCAGATGCGAAGGAAAATGAGTCTTTTCTCAGGAATAAGCCGCACAAAGAGGTGGACGGGCTTGCGGTCACCTACAATGTTGTCTTTAATACGCCGGACGGCATGTCGGCATCTGTCCCGGTGAATAATAATATGATGAAGATGTACGGGATCAGCGAGGAACAGCTCCATGCTGACGCGCTGGCAAGTTCCCAAACGCTTTTTCCCGCAACCTGTGTGAGCCTTGCAAAGATGATGGGGGACATGATGGGACTTGATGCAGATACAGTGATGCCGACAATGGATGAGCCGCAGCTCATGGTACTGACCAATGATCAGGCTTTTCATGGAGCAGGAGCGCTCTTCTATCCCGGACAGATGGAGGCGATTGCGTCTCAGCTGGGCTCTGATTATTTTATCCTCCCGTCTTCTATTCATGAAGTCCTTCTTCTTCCGGATGACGGGACGGTGGACGCCGACGTTCTGAATTTCATGATCCAGGACATCAACCTTTCTACTGTTGCACCAGAGGAACGCTTGGCAAATGAAGCCTATCACTATGACGCCAAGGATCACGTGCTCGAGAAAGCCGCCACTTACAATATACGGATGGAGAAAAAAGAACGTGAAGCGGAAAAGGCAGTTCTTCAGGCTGCAAAGGAATCTTCTGTGAAAGAAACCGCCAAAACAGAGAAAGACGTCATGCAGGAAGCCCGATCTGCAGAATCTGCCGGCAGGGAATCACAGGGCGGAGAAAGAAAGCCCGAGACCGGAAAGCATAAGGAGTCTCAGAAAAGAGAGCGCAAATCGGTCCTTGCACGCCTCAATGACAAGAAACAGAAGCTTCAGGAACAGCCGAAAAAAGATACACCCATGAAGAATCGGGAAGCTGCAATCTGACATATATGTTGATTATTGAATTCCGTGCAGGTAGTACTATTCAGAACCCTGAGGACAGAGAAAGGAGATCATCAAAATGGATCAGAGACAGAAAAAGAAAGAGGAAATGATCGACCGTATGAAGCAGTATAAGCTGCTTGCTTCCTTCATGCTCATGCAGAATAAGGCAAAGGGCAGACACAGGTAAAGAGGCAGGTCATTAAAGAAGTACTGCGGGCTGCAGGCATCCGGTTTTCCGGGTGCCTGTTTTTTTTGATAGGAGCAGGATCAATAAAACAATTCCGGCAGGTTTCCTGCGTCGGAAATCAAGGAGGAAAAGAACAGGTTATGTGTGAAAACCCTTTTGAAGAGCGATACCTGGTGATCGCGGAAAAGCCCAGTGTTGCAATGACGATCGCAGCTGTATTGGGATGCAAGGATAGAAAAGACGGATATATGGAAAGTCCGGACTGCGTTGTCAGCTGGTGCTTCGGACATCTGGCGGAATATGCTATGCCGGAGCTGTATGATGACCGGTATAAAAATTGGTCTCTTGAGGATCTTCCGATCATACCGGAAAATTGGAAACTTGTTGTAAAAGACGACAAAAAGAAGCAGTTCAGGATCCTCTGTGATCTGCTGAACAATCGGGGCAAAGCGGTATCTTCGACAGGCAGATTTACCGACCGCCCTTTTAACTATGTCGTAAATGCCTGTGACGCGGGACGTGAAGGAGAATTGATCTTTAACCGCGTATATGAACTGTCAGGGAGCAGCCTCCCGGTAAAGCGTTTGTGGATCTCCTCGATGGAGGATGATGCGATCATGGAGGGATTCTTGTCTCTGAAGGATTCTTCTGATTACAGGAATCTTGCAGAGGCTTCTGTCTGCAGGGCCCAAGCGGATTGGCTTGTAGGGATCAACGCATCCAGAGCTTTTTCAAAGGTTTACAACTACCGCCTTTCTGTCGGCAGGGTACAGACTCCGACACTCTCTATGCTGGTGGAACGATGCGAACAGATCGATCACTTTAAGAAAACACAGTATTTTGTCACACATCTTCTGGTTGATGATCGGGGGAAGATGATCGATGCAGTATCCGAGAACTTTGCGGATAGAAAGAAAGCGGAGCAGCTGGCATCTGCATGTAACGGAAATACAGCGACAGTATCATCCCTTGAAAGAAAGGCGAAAACTGCTGCACCTCCAAAGCTCTATGACCTGACAAGCCTTCAGCGTGACGCAAACCGCCTGCTCGGGCTGACGGCAGCGAAGACACTGAACTGTGCGCAAGCACTCTATGAAAAAAAGCTCATCACCTATCCGAGGACAGACAGCAAGTATCTGACTGATGACATGGAGCGGACAGCTGCAGACATACTGGCTGCGTGCAGGAAAGTCTACCCGTTTTTGTCACCGGCGGAGTTAACTGCAGGCTATGAGAGAGACCAAGGATCTGCTGTCCCGCAGGGTTCTGCAGCGCCGGATATTCGAAGAATTCTGGACAGCAAAAAAGTATCTGACCACCATGCGATCATTCCGACGATTATGATCACCAGGGCAGATCTTTCCAAATGCAGTGAAGAAGAGAAAAAAATCCTGACTCTGATAGCTGCAAGGCTGGTCAGTGCGACAGGCAGGAAGTTCGTCTATGAAGCCGTAAAAGCGACCTTTTCCTGCTGTGGATACACGTTTGTCGCATATGGAAGGAACATCATGGAGGAAGGATGGAAAACTGCGGAATCAGCGATGCGCAGTCATCTCCATGTTGAACAGGAAGAAACAGTAGAAGCTGACCCGGATGAAGGGAAAAAGCAAGCTGCCGGGATGGTGAAGATCCAGAGCCTTTCTTCTCTGTATCAGGGGAAGCAGTTCTTGAATACGAAGACGAAGGTAACAGACCACTGGACAAAGCCGCCTGCTCCGTTTACCGAGGACAGCCTTCTTGCCATGATGGAGCGGGCTGGTGCGAACGAAATGGAAGCAGACGTGGAACGAAAGGGACTTGGGACGCCCGCAACCCGGGCAGGCATTATCGAAAAACTGGTTTCTTCAAAATATGTCGTGCGCAGAAACAGACAGATGATTGCCACCGATGCAGGGAAACAGCTGGTCAGTGCTATGCCTGAATATCTGAAATCCCCCCAGATGACAGCTGACTGGGAAAACAGGCTCCTTCAGATTGAACGGGGACAGTATGACAGCAGATCCTTTATGGACGGCATTACACAGCTGATCAGGAAGATGCTGCAGGAATGTGGCCAGATTGATGAAAAAGAGAGCGCGCGCTTTGACAAAGATAAGAGAAATATCAGAGGAATGGATAGCCGTGAAAACCTCGGGAAATGCCCTGTCTGCGGGTCTCCTGTCTATGAGGGAAAAAGGAGTTTTTACTGTTCCAATAGAGAATGCCGTTTCGTTTTATGGAAGGAAAACAAGTTCTTGGAACGGATGCGGACATGCCTGGACGACGGGATGGTGAAAGACATTCTGAGTACGGGAAGAACATATGTCAGAAATCTGTATTCAGTAAAAAGGGATAAGTTCTTTTCTGCATACCTGTGTATGGAGTGGAAGGATGGGAAAAGCAGGTTCAGTCTGGATTTTGCTGAATAAAGCGGTACGAGACATAAGCCATAATAGATAACAGGAGGTCAGGAATGGCAATAGGAAAACGGATTAAATTCTTCAGGAAAAGAAACAGACTCACAATGAAAGCTCTGGGAATGTTCGTTGGATTCAAAGAAAACAGTGCAGATGTTCGCATAGCGCAGTATGAAAGTGACAAGAAGAGACCAAGGCGTAAATTGCTCAAAGGGCTGGCAGATGCTTTAGGAGTTGTTCCCGAGGCAATCACCGTTCCGGACATAGATACTCCCATTGGCCTTATGCATACCTTCTTTGCTCTGGAGGATATGTACGGGCTCACGATACATACCAGCTACGGACGCCCTTGTCTTTGCGTGTTGTCTCCAACAGAACCCAGGGAGGTGAATCTGCAGGAATATCTAGAAGAATGGTGCACAGTGAAAATGGATCTGCTGCACGGAAGAATCACCAAAACGGAATATGATGACTGGAGATATAACTATCCCAGGATCGAAAGGAAGATTGTCGACAACACAGTGAAATACACCACTATGGACACTATTCTTGAATGAATAAGCCTTCTAAATAATAGTAAAGTTCTTTGCTGTAGGTTTGATGCGTTGAAAAGATGAAATCTATTTTTATTGTTTTCTTAGAAATCATGAAAAATTGGTGAATTTATCAGTTTATTTAGCTGCCTGTAACCAAATAGACACAATTCGCAACTATACTTATAAATCATTTTACCCGGAGACGGATGGCAGTAAAGGAGGTGCCCGATGAGTGTTGTAGAAGTTAGAGACCCTTCAAATAATCTTTGTATTATTCATGTTGAAAAAATTCTATACATGAAAAGGACTCCGAACAGGGAGTATGAAATTGTTTTTACCGGGGAAGGAGGGCATAAACTGATTCTGACTGAGCGAGAAGCGAAAAAAGTATATGCTGCTCTGGAAAAGACCAGCACGTGAATAAATAAATAGGCTATCTTAAAAACCATGCAATAAGTAAACATAGTTGATACGCGCCGTCGGCTTCTGCCCCGGCGCTTTTTTTGTTTCAGGGAGGGTAATAAATGGCTAAACTCAATGATATCCGAGCATTAGCAGAAAGCCACGCCTTGGAGATCTCTCGGTCTGTACAGGCATGGACTGGTTATTTGGATACGGCAGCAACGCTGTACCGGTATGATTTCCCGGAGACTCTTTTGATCCATGCGCAGCGCCCGGAAGCTACAGCATGTGCAGAGTTGGAAACCTGGAACCGCCGTATGGGCAGGTGGGTAAACCGGGGATCGAGAGGCATTGCTCTGATTGATGACAGCGGGCCGAGAAAGAGCTTGCGGTATGTCTTCGATATCTCTGACACACATATGGTTCGCGGAGGAAAAACGCCTTACATCTGGCAGATGGAGCCGGGAATCAGGCAGGAAGTAGCGGACTATCTGATGGATACATATGGGATTGATATTAATCCAGATGCTCCGCTATCGTCAGTGCTCATGGCTCTTGCCAGGTCACAGGTTGAAGAAAACCTGCAGGATTCTATGGATGGTTTTGAGTACGAAATCAGGGGCACATGGTTGGAAGACCTGGGGCAGGATGCTGTTCGTGAGGGCTTCCGCAGGCTTCTGGAAAACAGTACATACTATATGCTGGCGAAACGATGCGGCCTTGATCCATGGGATGAGCTGATGCCCGATGACTTTACTGGGATCACAAACTTCAACAGACTTTCTGTTCTTTCTTTTCTTGGAAATGCAGCGCATGAGATTGCAGAGCCGGTTCTTAAGGATATTGGCAGGGAAGTGATCTTCCGCTATCGGATCCGGGCTGCTGAAAGAACCCTTGATGAGATGATCAAAAATGCAGCGGAAAGTGTTGAAAAGAAAGAAGAGCAGGCATATAATGAATTTAACACGTTAATTCGTGAAAGCACAGATGATAACCAACTCTCATCAGATAAGGAAATAGAAAACAAAGGAGGGGCACAAAATGGAAGTGACTTACACGAGGAAGGGAGATTACCTGTTCCCGAACCTGATGATCAGCGAGGAGCCCACTCAGTACGGGAAGTACGGAATGCTGCGGAAGACATACCTGAAGGAAAACAAGAGGAACTGGTATCAGAGCATGATGCTGACTGGGAAACTGGAGAGGCACCTGCAGGAGATCGACGAGACAGCGAACGAGCAGATGGAAAGGATTTCATCGCAGATGGCACAGAAGGAAGGCGTGGACGAGAAACTGAAAGCAGCCGACCCGATGCTCTGGGTACAACGTATGAACAGCATCCGGAGCCGGGCGGAAGAGACCGTTCTGAGGGAATTGGTGTACAGCTGATTCCGGAAGACGGGATGGATGAGATTGAAACTGTTGAGTACATTCCGTCAGATGTTGTATCAGAGACAGGAAATATCGATGAATCACCCGAAGCAGAGGATGCCGTCTCCTCTGCTTTTTCTATCCCTGCAATCCAGTTCTTTCCGGATCTGCCGACAGCAGCTCAGCAGAGACGGCAGATTGAAGAGCGGATGGATGCAGTCTATGCAGGTGAATCCAACATTCCTGCAGGTGTCATTGATGAAATACTCCGGACCGGCGGGAACAGGAACGGGAGCCAGCTCCGCATCATTTATAACTTTATGATCGACCAGACTCCTGAAGAGTATGCAGAGTTTGTACGGCGGGAGTATGGAAAAGGCGGTAAAGGACTGGCCATAGACGAAAAAGACTATTCCGTCTGGTTTGATGAATCAGGGATGAAGATCGCGGAGGGGCATTCTGTAGACGACCCTCTCATGGACAGGGCATATCTGTCCTGGGATGAGGTCTCCGGACGCATCCACCAGCTTCTTCTGCAGGGAGAATATGCTCCACAGTCCGTACTGGATGCAGCAAGAGAAAATGCTCTGCATGAGCATGCCACGGCACTTGTTTATATGGAGCATGACCTTGCTGACGGAATTGAAGAAATCGTATTCGAGGATACTTCCATATTCCGGGGCGGCTTTCCGGATGCCGTACAGAAGGTTTCAGAGAAGCTGGATGACCCGGCATTTGTAACTGATCTTGTGGAACGCCTGGAAGGGCTTGCTGCAGCCTACGCTGAAGCTCCCGATCTTATGCGGTTCCCTTATTACAATCCCGACCGGATGCTGGCACAATTCCGGCACTTTGCAAAGGAAGCTGTCCCCTTCGTTGCGAGGGATGGCTTTTCCTGGTCGGAACAAGGTCTTTTCATTACCCAGGAAGAGGCGGATGCTTTTCTTGCTTCCGGCGGACCTTATTCCGACGGGAGAATTTCTACATATTCTTTTTTCCTGCGGCACGAGGATACCAGGGAAAGGGCGGATTATCTCAAAGACCAGTATGGCACCGGCGGAAGGAGCCATGCTCTCTCGGGCGCTGATGAATCCAATGCAGACTACAGTGCAAAGGGCATCGTGCTTACCAGAGGCAATGGGGACTCTCCTGCGGTGTTCCGTATGAATTATACGCAGGCGGCGCAAAGGATTGACCGCCTGATCAATCAGGACCGGTTTCTTACTGCGCAGGACTATGTCCGCATGCCTGCCTATGAGCGTGAGCAGCTCGCCGCCGGAGTGATCCGCTTCTATACGGCAACTCCACCGGTATCCGAGTGGCCGTTTACCGGAAGTATATTCGAGATGGATACCCGGAAGGAAGTTGCGGGGATGATAGAAGACCCGGAAAAGCTTCTCAGTCTTCTCAAAGACATGGATGCAAAGATGGCGGAGATACCTGAAACAGATGCCCGTTATCAGCTTCGTCTGGATGCATTGATGGATCTGCATGCTTATGCGGATGGAACTTTTACCCTTTTTCCGCAAAAGAAACAGGAACTGAGTGTCCCCGATGCCGGACAGATGTCGCTTACGGATCTGTTCGAACTGAATGTTCCAGAGGAAGCAATGACTTCGGAAGCTGTGGTGACAGAAGAAGGAACAGACAGCGACAGGACTGAAAATGAAGAAACTGATCTGCAGAGCTCCGGTACAGAAGAAGTCGGCAATAAACAGGAACCGGCAGCTGCATTGGCAGATAATCCTCCCGGCTGGGCAGAACAGGAAATTTCACAGGAGTCTATGAAGCCGTTGTCTGAAGCTGCGGCAGCAGAATATAGCGCTTTGAAACAACAGTATCCTGATGTCCTTATAGGCTTTGAACAGGACGGCATTTTTGAGTTTTACGGGGAGGACGCCCGTACCGTAGCAGATGTCATGGAACTGGATCTGATGAAAAAGGAATTCCCGGGTGGAGCCGTGGATGTTACAGGCTTTGAAGCAAATCGATGGCAATCGGAACTGCAGATATTGTGGAGCAGCGGCAAGAGCATTTATCTGGCAGGATTGAATAAGGACGGCTCTCACCATGAAGTAAAGTATCTGCGCGGCGAGGATTTTCTTCCTCTTAATGCAGAGATTAAGATCGATGACCGCGATTACAGGATCGACACGGTTGATTTTGTGAGCGGAACTGTTTCTCTGCAGGATATGACAATGGCAAGGGAGGCGCGGTATCCGGTATTCCGCAATGAATCGATCTATTATGTGCGCTCCTACTATGAGGAACAGTACCCGAATCTTCTTGAAACACAGAGACAGGAACAGACACAGGTACAGGGCAGGGAAAGCCGAAAAGTACCTGGAGAGGATATTCCGCTTTCTGAGGGTATGCAGTCCGATGATCAGCAGACGGCATCAGCTCAAGCCCCGCAAGAACCCACAGCAGAGACACCGAAAAGTCGTGCCAATATCAACCCTTCACCAAGTCCAGGCGGCTTTGCCGATGAGCGTCGCGAGGAAGAAATCGAGCAGGCGGTTTTTGAAGCACTGCAGGAATCCGGGACGGATTACGGGGACTATTCTCCGGAACAGATGGAAGTGATCTATGATGCTGCAGACAAGGGACATGATATTCTGCCTCTCTGCAGTCCGGACTATCCTCCCCAGCAGATGCAGCTCATCATGGATATGCAGGCGAGGGTTGAGGCCCATACCATTGCCCATTTCCAGGGCGTGCTCGGACAGATCACAAGTGGTGCGCTCAGCATAGATGAGATCAATGCAATCCGTGCGGCAAGCCTCCTTCCGCTGGAGGAAAGTGAGGAGAAAAGTCCGCCGGATAGTAACAGTACCAGGGGCGAAGGCAGGGAAAGCAGGACTGAAACGGAGCCACCCTCAACTACGCCAGCTGAACTTCACAACTTTCGTATCACAGATGATGACCTTGGGGCAGGCGGCCTGAAGACAAAGTTCCGGGCCAATATGGATGCGATCCATCTGCTCAAAACACTTGAAGAAGAGGAGCGCCTTGCGACTCCCGAGGAGCAGGAAACACTCTCCCGCTATGTAGGATGGGGCGGCATTCCGCAGGCCTTCGATGAAAATAACAGCAGTTGGTCAGACGAATATGCGGAGCTTCGTGCCGCGCTTGAGCCTGAGGAATATCGGGAGGCAAGGGCAAGCACTTTGAATGCCTTTTACACATCTCCCACCGTGATCAAAGCCATGTACGGTGCACTGGAACAGATGGGCCTCTCCAACGGAAACATGCTGGAGCCGTCCTGCGGTATAGGGAATTTTATGGGACTCATTCCTGAGAGTATGTCCGGCATGCGCATGTACGGCGTGGAGCTGGACTCAGTCTCCGGAAGGATCGCCCGGCAACTTTATCAGAAAAACAATATCGCTGTTCAGGGATTTGAGACGGCCTCATTCCCGGACAGCTTTTTTGATGCCGTGATCGGAAATGTGCCGTTTGGGCAGTATAAGGTGGCGGACTCCAGATACGATCGGCACAACTTCCTGATCCATGATTACTTCATCGCTAAATCTCTGGATCTCGTCCGTCCCGGCGGTGTCATCGCCGTGGTGACCTCCAGCGGAACGATGGATAAGCAAAATGAAGCGGTGAGGAAATATATCTCCCACAGGGCAGACCTTCTGGGGGCAGTCCGTCTTCCTGATAATGCCTTTCTGAGAAACGCAAACACCGGTGTTGTAGCGGATATCCTCTTTTTCCAGAAAAGGGACCGTATGTCCCTGGAAGAGCCTGACTGGGTTCATTTGGGAACTACTCCGGAGGGTTATTCCGTTAACAGTTATTTTGCTGCTCATCCTGAGATGGTACTCGGGGAATTTGCTGAAGAAAACACCCAGTACGGCAGGCAGGAAGTGACCGTCAGGCCGATTGAGGGAGCAGATCTGGCAGACCAGCTCAGTGACGCTATGGAGCACATACAGGGTGAGGTGACGCCTGTGGAGCTGACGGATTCCGAGCTGGATGATGACGAACCTGCCGTCGTATCCGTTCCGGCTGATCCGTCTGTAAAGAATTTCAGTTTTACCAATATAGACGGCCATGTTTTCTACCGTGAAAACTCACGCATGAACCGCATGGAGCTTCCTGCGGCGACGGCGGAGCGTGTGCTCGGCATGATAGATCTGCGAGACATCGTACAGGAATTACTGCAGGCACAGCTGGATGATCTTAGTGATGCGGAAGTGGCAGCGATCCAGAGACGTCTGAACCGAAGATATGACGAATTCACTGCCCAGTACGGGATCATCAGCAGCAATGCCAACCGCAGGGCGTTTTCACAGGATTCCAGTTACTGTCTCCTTGCCTCCCTGGAGATCCTTGACGAAGAAGGGAAGTTTGAACGTAAGGCAGACATCTTTACGAAACGTACCATCCGCCGTCCGGAGCCGGTCACAAGCGTGGATACCGCAAGTGAAGCCCTTGCTCTCTCCATCGGGGAAAAGGCAAGGGTAGATCTGCCTTTTATGTCTGAGCTGACAGGGAAGACACAGGAGGAGATTGCAGAAGAACTGACAGGTGTGATCTTCAAAAATCCCCTGACAGATCAGTATGAAAATGCGGATGAATACCTTTCCGGCAATGTCCGGGAGAAGCTTCGCGTCGCAAGGGAATTCACACAGAACCAACCGGAATATCAGGTAAATGTGACAGCCCTGGAGCGGGTACAGCCCAAGGATCTCGATGCTTCCGAGATCGAAGTCCGCCTCGGTGCGACCTGGGTGGATCCGGAATATATTACTCAGTTCATGGGGGAGACATTCAAGACTCCATGGTATTACCTCGGCAAAGAGATCGATGTGCGGTATGCCGAAGTCAACGGCCAGTGGAATATCTCCGGAAAAAACAGAGATTCTTATGGCAACACACGTGTCACATCCACGTATGGGACCAGGCGTGTAAATGCCTACAAGCTCCTGGAGGATGCATTAAATCTGAGGGATACAAAAATCTACGACACCGTGGAGGATGCGGAGGGAAACACCCGCCGGGTCCTGAACCGCAAGGAGACCATGCTGGCGCAGCAGAAACAGGAAATGATCAAGGAAGCATTTAAAGAATGGATCTTTAAGGACCTGGAAAGGAGGGAGACTTTATGTAAGAAGTACAACGAACTATTCAACAGCAACCGCCCCAGGGAGTATGACGGCTCCCATATCCGATTCGTCGGGATGACACCGGAGATTACCTTGATGCAGCACCAAAAGAATGCAGTTGCCCATATCCTCTATGGGGACAATACATTGCTTGCGCACGTTGTAGGTGCCGGGAAGACCTTTCAGATGATAGCAGCCGGGATGGAGAGCAGGCGTCTCGGGCTTGCACAGAAGTGCCTCTATGTCGTCCCGAACCACCTGATCGAGCAGTGGGGAAGCGACTTTTTGCGACTATACCCCGGCGCCAATATCCTCGTATCCACAAAGAAAGATTTTGAGCCGGCCAACCGCAAGAAATTCTGTTCACGGATAGCCACAGGCGATTATGACGCCGTTATTATCGGCCACAGCCAGTTTGAGAGGATCCCGCTTTCCAGGGAACGGCAGAAAGCAACAATCCAGAGGCAGATTGATGATATTGAGAATGCCATCGCAGAACTCAAATACGACCGTGGGGAAAACTATACTGTCAAACAGATGGAGAAGACCCGCCGGACGCTGGAAGTGAGGCTGGCCAAGCTGAATGACCAGAAGCGCAAGGATGATGTCGTGACTTTCGAGCAGCTGGGTGTGGACCGTCTCTTTGTGGATGAAAGTCATTTTTACAAAAATGCTTTTTTCTACACCAAGATGCGCAATGTGGCAGGAATAGCCCAGACCGACGCGCAGAAATGTTCGGACATGTTCATGAAGTGCCAGTATCTGGATGAGATCACCGGAGGAAAAGGAGTCACTTTTGCCACCGGCACACCTGTTTCCAACAGCATGGTGGAACTTTATACCGTCATGCGCTATCTGCAGTACGGCACACTTCAGCGGCTCGGCATGGGACATTTTGACTCATGGGCAGCAGCCTTTGGAGAGACTGTCACGGCGATCGAGCTGGCACCGGAAGGGACCGGCTACCGTGCCAAGACCCGTTTTGCCAGGTTCTACAACCTTCCGGAGCTGATCACTCTTTTCAAAGAGAGTGCAGACATACAGACCTCAGACATGCTCGATCTTCCTGTTCCGGAGGCAGAGTATATCAACGAGGTTTTAAAGCCCAGTGAAGAACAGAAGGAGCTCGTCTCGTCTTTTGCGGACCGTGCTGAAGCCGTGCGTTCCGGAAAGGTTCAGCCGACGGAGGATAACATGCTCAAGATCACGAACGACGGCAGGAAATGTGCTCTGGACCAGAGGCTGATCAATCCGATTCTGCCGGACAATCCGGAGAGCAAAGTAAACCGGTGTGTAGAGAACATGTTCACTGTCTGGAAGGATACAGAAGCAGACCGCTCTACGCAGCTTTGTTTCTGTGACCTTTCCACCCCCAAGGGAGACGGAAGCTTTAACGTTTACGATGACATTCGTGAAAAGCTGGTTGCAAAAGGCATTCCTAAAGAAGAGATTGCCTTTATCCACGAAGCAAATACAGAAACCAGAAAGGAAGAACTGTTTGCCAAAGTCCGTTCCGGTCAGGTGAGGATCCTGATGGGTTCCACTCCTAAACTCGGTGCGGGCACTAACGTGCAGGACCGCCTGATTGCTCTGCATCACCTCGACTGTCCCTGGAAGCCGTCCGACCTTGAACAGCAGGAAGGAAGGATCCTCCGGCAGGGAAACCGAAATCCTAAAGTAAAGATCTACCGCTATGTTACTGAATCGAGCTTTGACAGTTACATGTGGCAGATTCTGGAACAGAAGCAGAAATTTATCTCCCAGATCATGACATCTAAATCGCCGGTCCGCGCATGTGAGGATGTAGACGACACCGCTTTATCCTATGCGGAGATCAAGGCTCTTGCGACCGGGAACCCGGCAATCAAGGAAAAGATGGATCTGGATATACAAGTCAGCCGGCTCAAGCTTTTAAAAGCCAACCACACAAATGAACACTACCGTCTGGAAACGGATATCGCCCGCACTTACCCTGTACAGATCACGGCAGTGAAAGAACGTATCGGAGGACTGAAGGCTGATCTGGAAGCAGTCAAGATCCTCCAGGAACAGCAGGAAAAGAATAAGGACAAAGAAACGGAGACTTTCTCCATGACCATCGGAGGCAAGGAATTTGCGGACAGAAAAGAAGCGGGAACTGCGCTGATTGCAGCCTGTGCCGGTCTGAAAGCCGTGCACTCGAGCGGCCAGATTGGAGAATATGCCGGGTTTTCCATGAGTGCTTCTTTTGATGGTTTTACCCAGAGCTACCAGCTGACTTTGAAACGTCAGTGCAGCTACACGCTCGAAGTGGGAAAAGATCCTGCAGGCAATATCACACGCATCCAGAATGCTCTGGCGGGGATTTCCAGGCAACTTACTGAGTCTGAGCAGAAGCTAGGGAACCTGCAGGACCAGCTTGCGGCGGCAAAGGAAGAAGTACAGAAACCTTTTGCGCATGAGGCGGAGCTTGCAGAGAAGTCCTCCCGCCTTGCAGAGCTTAACGCAATGTTGAATATGGACGAACGCTCCCCGGTAGAGACACTAGGTATTGATGAGGAAACGGATCAGTCCATAAACGGCGGGAAGACGGAAAGGGTCGCAGCTCGCTCAGCAGACAGCTTACCGGCAGGCAAGACTTTTGCAGAATGGGCAGAGGATCTGAAGGTACAGGGAACGCAAAGGCAGGAAGCAAAGCCAGGGAAGGTAAGCCTTACCGGAAAGGGATCGGTAGTCGCCCGGCTGAAAGAAAAGAAATCTGAAATTGCTGTTGCGACAGGAAACCCATCTGTCCGTCTACGACCTGAACCTGCTCTTTAAGAGAAAGGGAAAGATACTTCGTGTAAGGCCTGGACACCGGCTGTATTAGGAGAGAGTCACCGGAAATAATTTCGAAAAACCACAAAAACAGGAATATTAGGAAGTCTTGAAAGGTGTCGCAAAAAAGTACGCCTTTCATTTCTTCCCGATTCGGGAGGCTGATCGCTGAATATATGGCACGGCTCCCGGGAAAGGAGAAATATTTATGGCAGAAAACAACAGTGTCCGTCAGGAGTCTGCTTTAGCAGAAACTGTTCCGAAGGAACAGCAGAAAATCAGTCAAAGGAATGGCGGGAAAAAGGGTAAAGAGAAGGGGCAGGATTCAGGCAAAAAGTGGACCTGGCAGGAAGTGGCAGAGAAGCGCAAACAGCAAATGAAGGAGATCACTGAGCGTCTTGAAACCGGTCTGAAAGAATATATGACAACAGATGAGCAGTTCAAGAAGGTTCTTGATACAATGGCGAAATTTTATCATTACAGCGCCAACAACGTCCTTCTGATCGCCATGCAGATGCCTACAGCGACCCATGTGGCTTCCTATACATCCTGGCAGAAGAAATTCAAGCGGCAGGTCAAAAAGGGGCAGCGCGGATTGTCTATCATCACCCCCGCACCTTACAAGAAGACGGAGGAACAGGAGGTCATCAATCCGGATACGGGGAAACCCGTCATGAACAGAGACGGCACTCCGATAACGGAAGAAATGGAGGTCACTGTCCCCAGATATAAGGTCGCCAAGGTTTTTGATCTTTCACAGACGACCGGTGCCCCGCTTCCGGAACTGGATGTTCCCGAGCTTACCGGTACCGTGGAAAACTACAGGATCTTTATGGATGCCATGCGCGCTGTCTCACCGGTTCCGATCCGCTTTGATGCGATCGAAGGCGAAGCCAAGGGCTACTATGACAGTGTCAAAAAGGAAATCGTGATCAAAGAGGGGATGAGCGAACTTCAGACAATGAAGACGGCAGTCCATGAGATCAGTCATGCCAGACTTCACGACAGGGATACCATGCTTGCCAAGGGAGGCCTGAAGGATCAGAAGACACGGGAGCTTGAAGCGGAATCGATCGCCTATGTAGTACTCTCCCACTATCACCTGGATACGTCCGACTACTCGATTCCTTATCTGGCAAGCTGGAGCAGCAGTCAGGATACGGATGCCCTCCGTGCTTCCATGGACACAATCCGCAGGGCAGCTTCAGAAATGTTTGATGAAGTGGAGATCTATCTTGCGGAGCGGGACGTAGACCGCTATACGATTTACCAGATTCAGGAAGACAGCCCGGCCAGGGAGTACTGCTTTATGGATATGGAATTTGTCAAAAAGCATGGGTGCACGGTCAGCATGGAATATTACCAGGATGTTTACCGCGGTTATCTGGAACCTGAGGATACCCTTGACAGCCTGTACTACAAATTTAACCGGGATGACCGCCCTGCTGCTACAGAGATGCGGTCCGTGACTACCAGTGATGTGATCGTCCTGCATAAGAACGGCGAGGATCATGCCTATTATGTGGATAGTATCGGATATGTAGAGGTTCCACAGTTCTTTTTGTCTCCTCAGGAGCAGGAACAGTCTATTTCCGTCTCACAGGAGCAGGAAAAAACTGCGCCTGCTTCCAATTATCAGGAGACATCTGTAGAGGAGAAAAAGAGTAATGAAGATCGGACCATTGCAGAGCAGGGTATCGGGTCGGAGGATATCCTTACTTTCTATGCTGCAGAATGCATGGCATTTCCGGTCATGGGGAGATATCAGGGTGGTCTCACATTTGCAGATGCTGTCAAAGCATTCAATGAACTTCCGGAAGGGAATCAGAACGGCGGAAAGGGTATCGGTTTTACCCTGCAGGACGGAAGTGATTATATCGGCGACTTCCCCCTTGTTGTCGATGGACGGGTTCAGACAGAGAACATTAACGCAGTGGATCATTTTCACCAAATGCCCGCGATCCAGGAGGTCATTGAGGATGCGAAAAAGGTCTTCCCTGATAGGGAAGAAGCTCTGGATCTTGCAGAAACCGTTCAGTCTCCTTCCGGATCATTGAACAGGGAGGCAGCTTCAGCTACTCATAGTGATGGACGGAAGGCGGAACAGACTGAAAGGAAGCCATCCGTTAACAGAAAGGAATCTGTACTGGAAGCTCTCAGGAAGCACCAGAAAGAGGTACAGGCCAGGAAGGATACTCCGGAAAAGGCACCCACAACGCAGAGAAAGAAAGGAGAACCGGCACTATGAAAAAGATCACATTTGATGAGGAAGAGCTGTATGCAATCGCAGTCTTTAATATGGAGACCAGGGAGAAGGCAATCACGGGTATGGAAAAGGTACTCGATCTGATGGACGATGACCCGGAGATGAAGGCTTTGCTTGTGAGTGTCAAGGAAAAGCTCAAGAGGATTACTGACAAGGATTATAAGGAACTGGATGTGGAGCGCTATATTGAAGAGCTGGAAGAGGAAGATGATGAGGAGGAGTCTGAAGAAGACGGCACTAGGAGCACTGATTCCAGTGTCGTTGCTGTTGTTGAGACCTCTGACGGGGAGGAAAATGCTACATGAGTACAGGACTGAACCAGTATGCGGTCTACCGCCTGCGTCGGGATATTAAGGAGACCCGTTCTCTGCGCAATCAGTCCTATCAGTATCTGCTGAAGAATAATCGAAAAGTAGCTTCAGATCATTACAGACAGCTCTTTCTTGCCCGTTTTGATCCGGCTCTTTCACCTGCAGATCTCCGCAGGCAGCTCGAAAAAGAACTGCCTGTAGGGATCACAGGAAAAGCACTGGAAGTGAGTGATATACTCGCCTTAACGAGAGACGGGATCACAACAGCCTATTATGTGGATTCGCAGCGCCTCGTTTCCCTGCCCGGGTTCTTCCATGTACATGCATCTGCTCCGGTCCTATCACTTGGGACAACCGACTACAAGATTGAAGGAAGACCCGGAACATGGACGGCCAGGGAGGAATACTGGGTGGATGGGCAACGCTTCCTGCTGATGCAGAGCCAGCAGTTTGGCTCCAAAGCGGCACTTGCTGTCCTGGACAGCGACGGACATCCGGCTGCAGAGGACACCTTTACCGGCTTCTCGCAGGAAGTCATTGACCAGATACGAGAGTATATACATCGCGGTGATAACGGAAAGGACGATACGGCAAGCAAGGCAGAATCACGTGACGAAGATAGATCCATCAATGATGCTGCTACTGTTCCTATGTCTGCGTATTCAGGTGGAAACAGCAATGACTCGAGCAGGAAAAATGATGAGAAAACAAGCTGGGCAGCTGATAAACAAATCGTGAAAACAAAGAAGAAATCTGCAAAGAGAAAGGGCAAATCTAAAAAGAAAAGAAAAGGTCCCCGACCGCTATGGAGCAGGAACTCTGTCCTGGAGCGGCTTAGAAAATACCAGATGAAACTGGCAGAAAAGCGATCTGCCGAGAACGCATCCCAAGCAACGCATTAAAACAAAGCGGCATGCCTGTTGGAAAGAATAATGGTCTCCTTCCAACTAAGCATGCCGCTATTTTTATTGTAATTATAACTGGATTTTCCGCAGATTAGAACAGGTCAACTGCACCGGAAGCTTCCCCAGTCACAACATAATCTGCTTTTTCTTCCTCGGCTTTTACATAGATATCCAGGAAAGTAACATCCTTGATCGTAACTGCAGCCTGCACCTTCTCTACAACAGATGCATATATGATTCCGTCGTCAGCACTGTTCTGGATCATGAAATTAGGAACTACAGCATTCTTGCGAGGTGCACGGGCATTGCGTACAGGCCACTTTTTTGAACGTATTAGGCTTATGTTTTTACATAACTTATTTTATCCATAATCTTTTTTCAAGAATGAAATAGTTGACTCAGATTTTTTCTCAGGAGACAGGTATTTCAAAGTCTATCATTATACTTCCAAAGTTTTTAATGAAGTATTTATACTGTAGCGGGTGAGTTTCTTTAAGCCGTTGATAGCGGTTACGACCATTTGGCTCTAAATGTACTCCGAATCCACAAAACATACATCCATTTCGTGTATAGCCTTTTTCATATAAAGAAGATATTTTAACATCATATTTATTAATATATTCCTGTATGTCATTTTCGGTCCAGAACGATAGAGGCCGGGATTGGTTTTCTCTCCTTTTATAAAACACGTTACAGCCGTATTCAAGCCAGTCCTTTTCTCGCTGGTAGCTTTCAGAGGCAAGAATACCAAGTATGGCGCATTCCATTCCTAATTCTTTCGCTTTACGTCGTAAGGGTTCCTTTTTTAATTTATCACAGCATTTATCAGATATAGGTAAATCTTTATACTTATTATATTTTTTGAAGTTACGATTAATGTAATCGAGAGAGTGCTGTTTTGTCGTCTCAGATAGAGCATGTTGATACGTTCGAATAGCATTTGACACTCTTTTGGAGAATATTGGGTAGCCATAATATTCTACAACTCTTTTAAAAGACCAATGCTTACCTTTAGCATCTTTTGGAATAACAGAAATAATGTTTGTATGGTTGTATAGTTTTTCCCAGTGGATGTGTGTAAGTGTTTCGGGATACTCGTTTGTGGTGTTTGCAAAAATATGAAGGATATTTGGATACATACTTTTTGCAATATGAGAAAGAACTGTAGAATCCTTTCCGCCTGAATACGAGATATATACTTTATCGAGGCCAAATACTGTGACTGCTTGCCGTATAAGATACTTAGATTGGATTATTTTAGATTCTAAGTTCATTTCTCTTAAAGAATCCAGTGTATTATGTCTTCCCCTCAGATAATCCGCATGATTGGTTCCGCAGGTGATGCAATATCGACGGTCAGATTTATATGTATTCGCTGATGTAAGTTCAGTTCCACAGCATTTACAAACCATTATTGTGTCTCTCCTGATTTATATAAAGTACTAACAGAAAATTTGTATCAATTATACAATACAAATATTCTGTTAATCAAGCCTAAGAATACAATTATTTTTTGTGAAATGGATTTATTTTGTGTATAATGGTCAACTGGTGGAGTATGTAGTTAAGTCATAGATTAATCTACTCTCATTTGAAAGTGGAACAGGGGTAATCATGAAAGAATTGGGGCGACACCTGGCAGAGTTGAGAAAGGAACACCATTATAAGCAAAAAGATCTGGCAAAACTATTAAATGTATCACAGCAAGTTGTAAGCAATATCGAGAGAGGGTTTTCTGCGCCAGATATAGGGCTCCTAAAAAAAATGGCAGATCTTTATGGTATTTCACTAGATCATCTCGTAAATAGAGATTTTTATGACCAGGGAACAAGTGATATTGAACAAAAAATAATCGGATACATCAAGCAAATGGATGACAAGGGAAAGGAACTGAGTTTGGGGCTTGTTAGTCAGGTGGCCCAACACCAGGGTAGTAGCAATGGCAACCAATAGTTATTTTAATGAAAACACACTGGAAGAACTTATTGAAGAAATTCAATATGTCTATAAATCAGATGATAGGCCTTGGGTGATTGGCTACAGTGGGGGTAAAGATTCCACCACTGTAGTAGAACTTGTGTATAAAATGCTTCAGTCTTTGCCGGATTGGCAACGACATAAAAATGTCTATATTGTTTCTTCAGATACTCGAATAGAGAACCCGTTGATTAAAATTTATCTTAACAAGATGAATGAGTTGATTGGAAAGGCGGCAGAACGTGATGGACTTCCAATCAAAGCTGCAATGGTTATGCCGCCAGCAAATAATTCCTTTTGGGCTAACGTAATCGGAAGAGGCTTTCCTACACCACGGGTAAATGGAACTTTTAGGTGGTGTACAGATAGACTAAAGATTAATCCAAGTGCAGATTATATCCGTGAGGTTATAAAGCTTGAAGGACAGGAAGTGGTAGTTCTTTTAGGGGTACGTAAGGCTGAAAGCGAAGCAAGAAGAAGGAGAATTGAAGGTAGAGAACTTGCCAATCGCCTAATGAATAGACATGAAACAATTCAGGATGCGTATGTCTATAATCCTATTGTTGAGCTTACAACAGATGATGTCTGGGATGTTTTGTTGCGACTAGATGGTGGAAGGACTCCATGGGGATCCAATAACAATGAGCTTGTTGCCCTCTATTCGGATGCAGATAGTGGAGAGTGCCCATTTGCTGGCATTCATGCTGGCGGACAGACACAATCTTGTGGAAATTCAAGATTTGGATGTTGGGTTTGTACTGTTGTAAAAGAAGACAAATCCCTAAATGGTTTTATTAGAAGCGGGCACAGAGAGCTCATTCCACTTGCGGAGTTTAGAACTTGGTTAATGAGCATCCGTGATATAGATGAATATCGTGAAAAAAAGCGTCGTAATGGGACTGTTTACAGAACAAAAACTGGTGAAAGAGGTTATGGTCCTTTTACTTGGGAGGCTCGGCAATTAATACTCACTAAACTGTTAGAGACGCAAAAAAAGATGGGCTACGAGCTGATTTCAGTTGAAGAGCTTAAGGCTATAGATGAAATATGGGATTCGGAAATGGATTTGTCCAGACGGAAGCTTGTAGAGTTGTATGAGAAGCTTACTGGAGTAAAGTTGCCTTGGTATCAATATAAAGAACCACTGATTGATATAGAGACAGTCATGGAACTTGAAGAATTAGCTAAACTGCAGGATGTTCCGTTTGATTTGGTGCGCAATATCATTTTGTCTGTATATCATAATAAGAATTATTCTAATCAAAGAATAATTAAGGAAGCAATAGAAAAACTATTGAACCAGCAATGGCTTCATGATGATGTTCTGAAGGAGATTGAAGATGAAAATAAATAAATTATCTTTATACAACTTCAGCTCCTTTGAGGGAATAAATGAATTCGATTTTTCTGTTGATAATGATGAAAAAAACATCATTCTTATTGGTGGGAAAAATGGAGCTGGTAAGACATCTCTTTTTTCTGCTATAAAGATAGCCCTATACGGTCCTTTAGCTTTCGGATATGTTGGTATTAATCCTCACTATGTTTCAAAGATTAAAGAATGTATCAATACAAAAGCATTTCAGACCAGCAAGGTTGAAGCAAGAGTTCAAATTAGTATCTCTATCATGGTCGAAAGGGAAATAAGGATATATGAGATAACAAGAGAATGGGACTATAGCAGTCAGAGACTCATTGAAAATTATTATGTTAAATCAGCTGGAAAAATGCTTACTGAGCAAGAGCTATCCTATTTTCAGAACTACCTTCAAGGTCTAGTACCGCCTGATTTGTTCGAGTTTTTTCTTTTTGATGGAGAAGAGGTGGGAAGCCTTTTTTCTACAAAAGCATATAACGCTTATGTGAAAAATGCAGTGTATGTCCTTTGCGGCTTAGATATTTATGAGATTATAAGAAAATATACCCGTGGCTATGCAGGGAAGACGTCCTCAGCAGATGAAGCAATAGTGTTTGATGAGTATGAGCAGATAAAAAGTTCCATTGAGGTGGCTGAAAAAACTAAAGAGAAGACAGCCTTAGAAATAGAGGGCATTCAAGGAGAACTCGATCAGCTAGAAACAGATTTAATAGAGCTAGAAACGGCATTTAGAAATGCCGGTGGCTTGACAAGAGATACACGAAAAAGATTGGCTCAGGAGTTTGATAAGGCAGAGAGAGTAAAAGCAGAATCTTCAGCAAAAATAAAGCTTTTTGTTGAAGGGCTTATGCCATTTTACATAGTAAGAGGGCTTAATGATAGAATTGCCGAACAACTAGACGCAGAAGAAAAAGGAAACATCTATAATTATGTCCAGAAGAAATTAAGTACAAATGACATGCGTAAGGCCTTCGAGGGAATCCTGCCAGAAAGTTCTATCGATGCAACTATGAAGTTATTACTAGATAAACTTAAACCTGAAGGCCTAAGAGAGGAGGCTTTGCCACTGCATGATTTGTCAAAAGAAGAAACAAATCGTGTAAATGCAATGATTTCTTCCGTGTCTAATTTCGATGAGTTGGACATGGTTAATACTGTAAAACAGAAACAGACTGCCTCTGAGCAGACTATGGAAATAAACAGGACTCTGAAAAATGCAATTACGGATGAAGATGCAGCACAATTTATAGAAAAAGAAAAAGAACTATTGTCAAGAAAAGATGTGCTGAAGAGAAAACTTTATGAAAAGGGTATTTCTTTAGAGCAGACAACAGTACAGCTTTTTGAACTGGAATCACAGCGTGAGCGAACATGGCAGCATATAAAGGACACTACTCAGGATAAACATGTATATGAGTTGAGTAGTGGATTATCAGCAATGATGGATGATTTGCTCGCTAAAAAAACAGTTGAAATCAGACATAAACTTGAAAAGCTTATTGTCAATAATCTACAGAAGATATATCGAAAAAACAATCTGATTACACACATTGAAATCGATAAGAGTTTTCAATTTAACCTATATCAAAATGTGACATACAACGCAGGTGAACTTGCATATCTTCTAAGAAATCTTGGAAAAGCTGATTTTTCTGTATTGGTCGGAAAACATGGTCTGGAAACTCTATTTGAAAAATATGGGGTAGATTCCCTCAATAAACTTCAAAAGAGCTTGGTTTTCAATGCACCAGATACATTTGACCTTTATAAAAATATAGATTTAAACAGGCTTTCAAAAGGAGAGAGGCAGATTTTCATCCTATCATTGTACTGGGCAATCATTGAGCTTTCGGGTCAAGATATACCATTTGTCATTGATACTCCATATGCAAGAATAGACGCTAACCACAGAAAGGAAATCTCCGAAAAATTCTTCCCGAATATTAGTAGCCAAGTTGTTATTCTTTCAACGGATGAAGAAATAAATGAGGAGTTTTATGGGATAATTAAACCTCATATTGCCAGAGAATATTTACTAATAAATGAGGAGGACCAAAATAAAACAACTGTAATGAACCACTATTTTTTTGAGGCGAAAGAATGATTTTTAGATTAAAAACATCTCAAAAAACACAGAAGATACTTCAGGAATTAGAAAGCAGGACAAATTATAAGCCATATACGCTTGTAAAGCATGCCATAGCTTGGTCGTTGAATGAGAATACTTCTGTGGAGAATTATGAGTCTGATTCTGACGGACTGGATTTAAACAGACAGACTATTACAGGTGACAATGAGGCATACTTCAAAGTGTTAATTGAACAGGTCGAAGGCCGTCATTTGCCGGAAGATGAATTCTTTCCTAAGTATGTGAAGGCTCATATCGATCGAGGAAGTGAATTGTTGCTTGATATGTTTAATCATGCAGGCAGTGTAGATAAATATATCCTCCAGGTCCTTGGAGTAGGAGACACAGTATGATTTATTTTGACAATAGCGCCACTTCCCCGATTGACCCCGAAGTAATCGATGCGATGATGCCTTATTTGAAAGAGGAATATGGAAACCCGTCAAGCAAATATTATTGTAAGGCAGTTAATGCTCATAATGCAGTTGAAGAAGCACGTGAACAAGTTTCGAAACTGATAGGGGCTAAGCCTGAAGAAATAATATTCACATCAGGTGCTACAGAAAGTACAAATTTTATCATTAAAGGATATTTGGATTATCGAAGGTATTATATGGACGGGCGTAACCATGTTATTACTTCCGTTGCAGAGCATAAAGCTACGCTTAACACATGTAAATATCTTAATGGAGAATTGTACTCGAATAGCGATCCCACTATAAGTCTCTTCGGGGAAAAAAAGAGAGTGGATCGTGGGTATGAAGCAACATTTGTGAATGTCAGCAGTACGGGTGAGATTATTCCGGAATCAATTATGGCTGAAATTAAGCCCAATACTGCAATGGTTTCAGCTATTTATGTTAATAATGAGATTGGTACGATTAGCGATGTTAAAAGAATAGCTGAAATATGCCATCAACATGATATATGTTTCCACTCTGACCTTACACAGGCTGTTGGCAAGATAGAAATTAATGTTCATGATATGGGATTGGACTATGCATCTTGTTCAGCACATAAAATTTACGGTCCCAAAGGAATTGGTGCCGCATTTGTAAAGGCAGATGCTTATGGGATTGCTCCCATTACCGCGCTCATGCATGGAGGAGAACAGGAGTCCGGCTTTCGCGGTGGAACTTTAGCGGTACACAATATTGTTGGATTTGGAAAAGCCGCAGAAATTGCAATGAGGGATATAAAGAAGAATGAAGAACAGCTTCTAAGGTGGGATAAACTGTTGATAGAAGGAATACATAGTATCTCTGGTCTACAGCTAACCAATCCAACAAAGAACAGAATGCCAGGAATTGTAAGTGTTATAGTTGATAGATCAAATTTTAATAACGAACGTTTTATCAAGAAAATTAGTGATCGGATAGCACTTTCAACTGGCTCAGCATGTAGTGCTGGAGAACCTTCATATGTTATTTCAGCTATAGGCCTACAAGAAAAGGTGTCCAAGGTGCTGAGAATAAGTATTAATAAATATACACTTGAGCAAGACATTAATGAGTTGCTGAGCATTCTTAAAGCCGAATTATAGGGGAATAAAATGAGAATTGTAGATGCATTGGCAGAGGTGTTAAAGGATAACAAAAGTTTGACGTATATTGAGGCTTATCAAAAGATAGTGGAAAAGGATTTATATAGGTTTGGTGCAAAAGATCCTGAAGCTGCTGTCAATGCTAAATTGCGCAGTCATTGTGTTGGATTAGATTTTCCGGGTGCGTCCCCAGTGAAGTATTTTAAAATTGTTGGTAAGAAAGGAAAAAGAAATCTCTATGCTTTGGTTGAAGAAGACAAGGATGAGAATAGACGATCAAGGGAGTCTGTAACTGACGCGGATTCTTTGCCAGAAGAGAAAATAGATTTAACTTATTTGTTCTATAAATCGAAGTTAAAAAAACAAATACTTGATCACATTATCAATTGTCATCCGAGTTTTTTTGAGAGATTGGTTGTGAATTTGCTCTTAGAAATGGGATATGGATCAGATGAATTATCAGGTCGAGTAATAGGAAAGTCACATGATGGCGGTATAGATGGCGTTATATATGAGGATAAATTGGGCTTAAGTAAAATCTATATTCAAGCAAAGCGCAACGATACCGGTAATACAATTGGACGCCCATTGTTACAGGCTTTTGTAGGTGCAATGCAGGATGTACAAAAAGGAGTTTTTATTACAACATCTTCTTTCACAAAAGAAGCACGGGATTTTGCTGAAAGGCAGCAACAGAAAAGTCTAAAATTGATTGACGGAGATCTTTTAGCCGAACTGATGATTAAATATGGGATTGGCTTAGAAAAGATTCAAACATATACGATATACAAGGTAAACGAAGACTTTTTTGAATAGTGCCGGGGGGTAATTATTCATGGCAATAATGATTGATCCAAAACCAGAATACAAGGGTGAAGGACTTGTATGGGAGAGCCTGTCAAAAAATCTGCCAGCAGATGTTGTTGTTTACACTCACAGAGAAGTCGTAAATGGCGATGAGTGTGACTTCGCACTTTTGATTAAAGATCGAGGGATACTCATTATTGAGGTGAAGGGATGGGCAGCAAAGTATATTTTTGATGTGACAAATAGCGGGAACGTTGTTTTGACAAATGATTCTCCAGAGGAGAAGAAAACTCAAGGATCACCTAGAATACAGGCTAGAAAATATAGATTCCAGTGGTTAAATTTTATCCAGGACAGGCTTGGGTTTAGTCCGCTTGTTCTTCATATGGTATGTTATCCGTTTATATCAGAAAAAGATTATCATTATACACGCCTGGATACTTTATCAGATACAAACATCACTCTGTTTGCCGAGGATATTAATAGTCCTGTTAAGCTTGGTCAGAAAATTGACAGTTGGTTTGGGATAAAGAAAAGAATTGCGTCAACAGTATTTGATGAAGCTCATATGCGCATGGTAAGGCAACTACTCGAGCCTTCATTTCACGTTAATAACACAACAAACTCTTTTACTTCAGATGCATATTCTAAATTACTGATATTCGGAAGAGACATTACTTCTAAGGATGAGGATAGCCTCATAGAAGCATATTTTTCGGGTACAAAGATAATCGCCTTTTTACAGCATGTTGAGGAAATTGAAAGATTATCAAAAAGAATTCAATATGAGCTGGAAAAGCGAAAATTGACTGCAGGAAAAGGGAACATAATGCTTGCTGATCCTGAAGAAAAACACATTGCAATTTGGGAGGAAGGCAGCAAGTCATTTAAAATATTCAATTTCGAGATTTATCTTCAGGAAGGGATTAGTAGACTTAATGAGGATATTGTAATTACAGAAGGCAAAGTGGGCCTTAATGAAGACAATATTCTTCAGATTCTTAATAAGACTACGGATTTTAACTATGAACAATTCTGCGTTGAACATGCAGATGCTAGTGCGAACATTCTAGTAAAGGCTGGTGCCGGAACAGGAAAGACCTATTCGATGGTCTCACGTATCTCTTTTCTTTGCTATGCACAAAACAGCTCTATTTACAATCTAATCGACGATATAGCAATGGTTACATTCACGAATGATGCTGCAGACAATATGAAAAAGCGTCTAAAGCAATCATTTATGAATTATTATCTCTTAACAAAAAAAAGCCGATTTCTGCATAACATCGAGTCAGTCGATATAATGCAAATCTCTACGATACATAAGTTTGCAAAGTCTATTATTCAAGCGTCCTCTTTTGAATTTGGATTGGGACACAATTTCTCTATCACTTCAAGCATATACGCAAAGGAGCAAATCTACGAAAAGCATCTTGACGCCTATCTGGTTCAGAAATTGGAACAAGATCAGAACTTTTATCGTAAATTACGTATGCCTGTGCGTAAATTTCGCAAATTACTCATAAATTTTGCCAAACAATTATATGATAAAAGCTGTGATATTAAAGAAATACCTCCCGAAGAATATGGGTTTTTCGAGGAACTGCCATTCTTCAATGAAGTGATTTCTGAGGTCATTATCCCAGCTGAAAATGAATATAGTCTCCAAATAACATCAAAGAATAAGATCGATCTGAAAGAATGTATGATCCTTTTGAGCAAAGCTGTAAATGGGTCATTCAAAGAAAAATGTGATTTGAAATATCAATACTTGTTTGTTGATGAATTCCAGGACACAGATGATGTACAGATTGATTCAATACTGAAGCTACAGGAGATTATTTCAGGACTCAAACTTTTTGTGGTAGGAGACATAAAACAAAGTATCTATCGTTTTAGAGGGGCAACAGATAGTGCATTTTCCAGAATCAGGAAAGCAAGTTCAAACTGGAAAGAATTTTCATTAACAGCAAATTACAGATCGGACAACAGATTACTCAAAAAATTTGACAAAATATTCACTGATATGGGGAGAAAAGGCTATCTCAAATTTATCCCCAGCATAGATAGTATTGAAAGTACGATAACAACTTTCATACAGGAAATGGATCTCATCAAAAAAATAGAGTACTCAGGCGATAATGATGGCGATCAGATGGAGAAGCTATTCCAGGAAATAACAAATCAAAAAACAGTAATAGAAACGTATGAGGAAAACGGATTACTAACAGATGTAGAGAAGACGATAGCAATTTTAGTTCGTGAAAACTGGCAGATTGAGAACATTCTTCAGGAGTCCAGAATAAGAGGGGTATACATAGAGACAGAGATAGGAGGAAATTTATATCAGCTTTCCCCCGCCATCGATCTTTATAAACTTGTTTTGGCTCTGATGAATCCGAAAGATCCAGTAATCTTGTATAACTTTATTTTGTCAAACTATATCCACATTAATATGGATATCCAAGGAATTCATGGACTAAATAAAGAAGAGAAAGCTATAGAACTTATAAAAGCTATTAACGCATTTTTAAGTGAAAACGGAGAGTTTACATGGGAGGAGCTCGTAAAAGACTTGAAAGTAAAACCGGTGTTAGTACTTCTCCGGGATATTTACGAAACGTTGCAACCTTGGCAGAAATATTCTGCAGATGAGACTGGGCAGAGATTTTATAAAGCAAATTACGAACTGGTTCTTGAGAAGATTATTAAAGCATATAGCGTAGATTACCTGACGCTTAATGTTATGGCGAACAGCCTGCAAATCAATATTCTTACAAAACAGGAAGAACTTGCCAGAAACGTTGCAGGAGAATCAAAAGGCATCAAGATTATCTGTACAACGATACATAAGTCCAAGGGGTTAGAGTATGGAACAGTTATTCTCCCCTACACAAATGCTGATATAAGTTCAATGAGTAAATCACCGCTGGATGTTGTTTATACTAATCATAAACTGGCGTATGGGATGCGGATAGACGGACCGATACGCTATTACAACACCAATTATGATATGACAGAAGAGAGATCCCAAAGAATACAAGAAGAATCAAGAGTGTTTTATGTTGCCTTAACACGTGCAATTCGAAATGTTGTCTGGTTGAAAGATATTGATTCTAACAGTCCGGTATCATGGCAGCAAATGATGGAGGCGTAAAATGTCGTTATCTATTTACACATACAGCAATCCATACGAAATCAATAATGAACCGTACTGGGAATCTATTAAATACGCAGCCCATTTTTGTGTCTCTCAGACAATGGTAAATGGTCTTGAGTCCGTTTATAGCGAATTAAAGGTTGGACAGTTGACTACTGTTGAGTATCTTACAGAGGCACTATTTTCCACATGGGATGACACAAAAACTTATATAGAGCAGTATGCCGCTCTCACCAATATATTACAGAGAGCAAAATATAAGGGTACAGAAAAAGACAAAGAGCGAATAAGACAGTCGCTCAGATTTAACAAGAAGGACCTCCTTGATAGTATTCGGCTTCTATCAGAAATGAACCTTGTTTTTAATAATATCAATATTCGAAAAGTCTCGGAGGAACAGAGATATCTTGTTGCGGCATATTATTCACTTATGAAGAGTGAGTACAGGTCGCTCTTTACATTCAAATCCTTTTTTAATGAGTTGGAAATCAACGCAGCCTTAACAAAGGCATTGCACAAAGAAAATGATAAAAAAGGAATAGGGCTAGATGCTGTTGATTTAGATACAATTGTTTTTCATGGGATTCATCAGTTTACACCAATAATCCTTAACGCTATAGAGCAGGTGGCACAATATAAACGTGTAGTAATGTTATTTAATTACCAAGAGCAGTATAAAGAAGTCTATCAGACCTGGTTAGATGTGTATTCATGTTTTGACCTAATAATAAAGAGTCAATTCAGTAATGAATTTCATCCTAATAAGTTACTTCCAATTAGTTATAAAGGAAATGTACTTGCTGATAGCATAGGAAAACTTGCGAACGGAGACTTTGAGGGGAGAAAACAAGAATTAGAGGATATTGAGGCAATTGAGTTTGATAATATTACAGAATTTTCTGCGTATGTGGCTGCCTTATATGAATCGGCTAAGAAAGAATATGATAGAGATAAGAACCATGGGAGAAGATCAGTACTTTCATATATGTCTGAGCAATTCTATGCAGCTGATAACTCAGTTAATGATATCTTAAAGGTCTATTTTCCAGAGCAGTTTGGGGAGAGGCATTTCCTCGCATATCCCATAGGGCATTTTTTTATAGCTGTAACTAATATGTGGGACGCAGAAAAAGGGGGAATCCATATTGAAAATATGGACGATATTGCAGAATGCTTATCTTCAGAGGCACTTCCGGAAAAGAAACCAGGAGAATTGATAACCACGTTTAATACAGTCAAGAATTATTACTCTAAAGACAATACGACCACTCTTGAAGGGATTATTGAATTAACAGAGAAACTAAAAAAACAAGCTTCCAAAATAAAAAAGGATAAAACAGGAAAACTTTGTCAGCTAAAACTACTGGGATATTATGATGTTCATGAAAGCGATGTGGAAGATTTATTAAATGCATTTAAGATATTAAATAAGATTATAAGGGTGTTCTACGAAGATTTTGAGAATATCGATAATAACTTTCGTAGCTTTTATGTAAAGATAAAAGAATTTGTGGAACAACAAATACTTCCGGGTACTGAAGCTGAAGAAGAATTTAAGGATATAATAGTACGACTGCTTGCGAGATTAGAGGAAGTAGAAAAATTAGAAGTCAGCGGGACTTTTGATTGCCTTAAAGAAACCATGAGCTATTTCCTGAAGCAGGAGAGCCAAAAAGGTAGAAGTGCGAACTGGATCGTAAGAGATTTTCAGCAGATTGACGGCGACGTATTGCAAAGTACAGAACAGGCAGGCTCTGTCACATACCATTTTGCGTGTGTGTCAGATACGGATATGAATGTGAAGAGAGAGGACCAATTTCCATGGCCTCTAACTGTGGAGTTTTTTGAAACAGCATATGAGCCTTTGGATTGGAAGTATCAGGTATTTGTTAAGTCTAGACGAGAATTTAAGCACTTTAAAAGGTATGCATTGCTATATGGTTTGGAGTTCAATCGATGTGCTTTTAAAATCAGTTATGTAAAAAATACTGATGAAAAAGAAAACGAATTGTACTATTTGCTACGACTCCTGGGAGTGAAACCAAGTGGGAAACCAGATGGTGGTAAAAAAAATAAAGAAATAAAAACGACATCCCATATCATAGACTCTCAAAATGTGCCATTTACAGATATGGATTGTTATCGAAAAAAAATATGTCCCTATCGATTTGCCCTTGAATCTATCATTGAGGATGGGACCCGGTTTAAAGACAAATATCTTCTGAAAAAATATTTTGAGGTAATACTTGAAAATAATGTGCGAAAAAATCTTGTGGGGCAAATGGCAACGGATTCCATTTTGACAACCGAACTAAAAAAAGAGGCAGATAGATTAGGTCGGTATTTCAAATTCATGATTGATTCAGAAAAGCTTGATATTATGAGTAATGCTAGAAATTATATTACTTCAACCGTGCTTAATAACGGTCGATTAAAACAATTCCCTTCCATCGAACAAGTCGATTTTGAGAGAATGAGGAAAAGAGAAATATTTCTTATACTTAGGCTTGAGAATGATGAGGGAATAAATATCCTCAATGGGAAATTTGAAGTTACAAATGCGGAGAGAAATAGATTAGTCTCTGCGACCGCTCTTAAATCCGATAATTATGAAAAGAAGAACAATTTATGGTGTCAGTGGTGCGCAGATAGGGAAATATGTTTAGAGCCATATACGACGATTACGGAGACAACGGAAATATAGGAAGGGGCTGGCTATGGCTAAGAACTTGAAAAAGTACATGTATGTCAGATGCCCATTTGACAGAGAAAACCCTCGAATACCAAGAGATTTTATTACAGGGCAGATAATTGAGTTGGACGAAATAGCTGATACAGCACTGGTGAAATTCATCGACCCTTTCAACTTTAGAGGGTATTATTCAAATGTCCCAGAAGATCCCGTTAAGTGTCCAGTTCAGTTACTTTCGCATGTCCGAGCGTATAAAGATACTGATGTGGTTTACCAAGGAGAACGATATTCTGTAGTATCTACATCAGCACAGGAAGGATGGAACTACTATTATATACAGAACAAGCTGAGTAATGATTCTTTGCGCGTTAGGGAAGATGAAATTCTCATTCCCTTCACATCAGGACAGATTAATCCTGTTGATCAGCTAAAAAGGTATGAGTTTCAGAATCCTGTATGGTATCTAGGCAGATCTGTCGTGAGTAAGACTATGAAAATCCTTGAAAACTCCGTCTATGGATTCAAGGAACTAGCAGGATGTAAAATCTTCTTACTTCCACATCAGCTTAATACGATTATGCGGTGTCTGCAAGAAGGAACGTGTCGTTATATGATTGCAGACGAAGTTGGTATGGGAAAGACAATCGAGGCAGCATCGATATTAAAGGTTCATTTGCTCCATAATGCAGACCAGAACGTTCTTATTGCTGTACCTCGTCCATTGATTGAACAGTGGAGAACAGAGCTTTTTATAAAATTCGACATTGTAGCTGGAATCGATAAGAAAAACAATTTGATTAAGATTATTGGTACGGATGAAATAAAGGAGTATTGCCAGGAAAAATGGAATTTTGTCATTGTAGATGAAGTACACAAATTATTAGATGATAAATTCTTATACAATCAATGTCATGAACTGAGCAGGCATGCGGATAATATTATTTTGCTGTCCGCAACACCTGTGCAACAAAAGGAAGAACAGTATCTTAATTTATTGAAGCTTATATTACCCCAAAAGTATGACGCGGTTTCTGTTCATGACTTTATAGAACAGGTTGGAAAACAAAAGAAGATTACAAGGGCAATGTACAATATTCTTGCAGATCTGGATGATTTAACAGAATGCATGGAAGTGGCTGATGAAAAAAATATCGATTATTCCCTGGATGATGACTGTGAATCGATTTATGAAGACATTATTGATGGCCTGAGTGACGTTAAGGCATTGATTAAAGATGATTATTTTAATGAAATACTTGATGGTATTGACGAAGAATGTACTGACAGAGGAAAATCACTGCTTCAAGAGGCAGTAATCTATGTCTGTGATAATTATCAGATAGAAAGAAATATACTCAGAAATCGTAGAGGACTTATCTCTGCAGATATGGCAAAACGTGATGTTTTGGATGTTTCTTATTTTCTTGATCCTGAAAGAAATACATACGAAGCTGCAACTTACGAGGCAATCGTCGAGTGGGTAACAGGCCAAGAATTAACATCAGAGGAATTTTCAAAATACTATATTCCTTTAATTGAGGCTTTCTTTAGTTCTTCCTGGGCTTTTTTAGCCGAAATGAATAAACAAAAGACGTTAGGATTAGTTATTTCAGAATCTGTTGAGGCGAAAGCAATAGAATGGCTCCGAGAAGAGGATGAAATTATAAGTAAAATCGACACCGTATTAAATGAACCGTATAATTTTTCAAATCGAATTGTAAGCACAGTGGATTATATTGACCAAGAGGCTGGAAACAAAAAAGTTGTTGTTTTCACAAATTATAGAGAGACCTTTGAGAAATATGAATATGTTTTGAAATTATATTTTGGTGACGATGCTGTTGCTGTATTCAACAAATCCATGCCTTCGGACGATTTGGAACTTAATGTTTACAGATTTCAGAATGATAATGAATGTAAGATATTGCTCAGTGATGAGACTGGTGGAGAAGGGCGAAATTTACAAATCGCAGATATTGTGATCCATGTTGATCTTCCATGGGATGCAAATGCCATAGAGCAGCGAATTGGAAGATTGGATCGTCTTGGCAGAAATCCGGAAAAGACAGTTCTTTCAGTTGTTATCCATACTGATGAATCATTAGAAAGTGAACTTTTTCGCTTCTGGAAAGAAGGACTTAAAGTATTTACACAGTCGCTAAGTGGCCTGGAAATTATCATGAATGAAATAAATGAAAGCATTATTTCTGCAGTAACTCATGATTTCAGATATGGTATTTCCGATGCCATAGAGGAAGTGGTTCGCGCCTCCCAAAAAATGGAGAAAGATGTTAGGGAAGAGCAGTTGTTTGATACCGCATCATTTGTATACGGACCTTTAAATCAGCAGTTAAAAGTTACCTTAGAAAAGTATCACAGGAATGAAAACAAGATCTTTACAGATTCAATGATGGGCTGGGCATCTTTGGCTGGATTTAAAGGGGAAACGACGAAAAAAGGAACAATTCGCTTTAGTGAGAAATCTTTTTCCATTGGTTCAGCTATAAAGTCGATGTTTATACCCCCGCTGTGGGAAGAATACATTAATAAGGATTCAGCAAAGTTTTCAAGAAAAATACAAGACTTATATGAATCAAGACAAGGCTTGAAGAAAACAAACAATGTAAGAATCTTAGAAGGAACATTTGACAGACAAAAAGCAATCGACAATGATTATCTCCATTTTTTTGCCCCTGGGGATGAAGTATTTGATAGCATTGTAAACAATGCCCTGCGATCAGACAAAGGCCAGTGCACGGCTATGATGTTCGAGGGTGATTTTTCATGGGAAGGCTTTGTATTCACCCTTACATTAGAGCCCAATATGCAGATGCTTTTAGAAAATAATGTGCCGATTACTGCAATAGGAAGATTCAAGAGCTACATAACAATGGATCAGATTGTTGTGCCGGTACCATTTGACTCTTTTTCAGATATTCCGCCGGAGAGAGTTGTTGCTCAGATGGAAAGATTATCAAATCTGTCTTTATCAAAACAACGTGGAGCAGTAGTTCATTTAGGAAGAAGAAACGCAGAACGAGACTTTCTTAATATCAAGGACAGATATCATTGTTCAAATCTGGAATGGTTCATTAGTAAGTTCCCGGACGAAAAATGGGAAGAGTATGTTGCTATAGCAAGGAAGAGAGCTATTGCTGTGGCTAAGGATAAATTCAGAAAGTCTTCAAGTTTCAAGAGTGCAAAACGAGAAGTTGACAGGATGATGAATGCATCTATAGCTAAGACACGTTATTTTGGAAGTAAACCTGAGGAACTTGATAATATCCGTGATAAGTATATGTTGATAATTGATGCATTAAAAACATCTCGTATCGTTATTGAATCGGCTGCATTTATATGGATGGTGAGCAAATGAAAGGCAAGATTGAAGATGCTGTCCAGAAACAGATGGACGGCATGCAGGACTTTTGCATAGATGATTATGAGATTGATCGCATATCCAATCTTGATCGTTATAAATTGAGATGCGCGGATAGGCTCTGCAAGTATGTCAGAAAATATCGTTCGGGTAAGATTGGCTTAAAAGACCTACTTGTGTCATTAAGGACATATTTATTGACTAACCAGTCGGACTTGCTTTTGCCAAGTGATATAGAAATCGCTGAAAATGAATTTGGACTTAGAATAGATGGCCATGGAAAATGCTATGCTGCGTTAGAACTCCCAGAATATCTTGACGAAAAAATTGTCAAGCAAGTATTTATGCGTGGGGAATTGCCAAGGAAAAAGCAGGGCGAAGAGCTTTTAGGGGTTAGCCCTAATATTTTTAGAATTACAGGTTTTAAATACTACAAAACTCTGGCACAGAAGATCGCTGTAACAGGTGCTTTAAATATGCCGGAGGGCTATACTGCATTAATTTCGCTGCCAACAGGCGGAGGTAAGAGCCTTATCACTCAAGCAATGGCTTACCAAAGAGATAAAGGGCTTACAATTGTTGTAGTCCCAACAGTCTCTTTGGCACTGGACCAGGAACGTGTTGGAAGAAATAATATCAAAGTGGCAAATTCAGAGGAAATATATTGCTATTACGGGGATCCTCAGTGTGATAAGACAGCTATATACAACGGATTAATAAATAAAACATTAAGACTCTTGTTTATTTCACCAGAAGCTCTTGTCAAAAACGAATTCCTCAGAAAACTAATTGAGGATGCAAATAAGACCGGATATCTAAAGAATATCATTATAGATGAGGCACACATAGTTATTGAATGGGGGAATTTCTTTAGAGTGGATTATCAATGCTTGGAACCATGGCGAAATTCACTTATTCACGAAAATGACAAGCTCCGAACTGTTTTACTATCTGCAACCTTTGAGAAGTCAGCTGTAAGCATACTGAAGGAAATGTTTTCAGAGGGCAGGAATTGGTTGGAGATTAGATGTGATGCCTTAAGAAAAGAACCGAGATTTGCTTTAGTAAAGGCGGAGTCCATTACAGATAAGTTTAACAAATTTAGGACACTTCTTAATGTTCTTCCAAGGCCAATGATAGTTTATGTTACATCACCCGATCAGGCAGAATACTTAAAAAAGCTGGCTGTAGAAAAAGGCTTTGAAAACGTAGTTACATTTACAGGGGCAACAAATGGGGGAAAAAGAAAGAAAATCATAGATGAGTGGTCAAACAATGAATATGATTTGATAATTGCAACATCTGCCTTTGGTGTAGGAGTAGATAAGCCAGATGTGAGAACTGTACTTCATATGTACGTGCCTGAGAACGCAAATAAATACTATCAGGAACTTGGCAGAGGAGGTAGAGATGGATTGCCTAGCCTGAGTATAATGTGTGTATTTCCGGAAAAAGATCTTGATTCTGCATTTTATTTTACAGGTAAAGTGTTAAGTACAAAAAAGATTATCGGCAGGTGGAATAGCATGTTGAATAGTCCTTCCTCTAAACGGTATTTGGACACATATGCACTTGATACTACTGTCAAGCCTGATTACAACGATCCTGATTATGCGGAGGATGCCAATAGTGCGGACATAAGATGGAATATTTATGTGATTCTGTTACTGAGAAGGAAAGGCTTGATTAGCATTTTAGAAATGCTTGTTGAGCCTGGAACTGAAAAGTATATATTCAGGGTGAAGATTAATAATGACCTTCTGCTAAAGAATGACGAAAAAATGGAAATCTTGATTAATCAGATTCGTGACGAAGAATGGGCAAAAAATGAATCGGATTTCAGAGTTATGAGTAATGCAGTCTATGCTGGAAACAACAGATGTTGGTCAGAAATGTTTTTTGACACCTATAGTCTTGTGTCAGCATATTGTGCTGGTTGCGGAAATCACCTCCATGTAATAGAAGAAGAAAAAAACAGGTTTAAATTGCTGAAACGCATACCAGAACCCATTCGGATAACACAATCTGAAGTGGAAAAACTATTTGGAACTGCACGAGAAGCAATATTGTTAGCTGATCCCTATAATTATGACTTAATCGCCAAGATAATAGACAAAGGATTTCAGGTGATTGTAATAGATGATAATTGTAGGACAGAATACATTGATTTGCTGTTAAACATGAATAGTAAGAGTGACATAAACTTTATGGGGATTACTGAATATACAAAGATGCTTGAGATGCAGAACTATTACTATGTGTCTGGTGCGGCAATTGTGATTTATGAAAATGGGATGGAAAACATATATAAAAAACTGTCCAAGATTAGGAATCTGTCGTTAGGATGCAAAGTTAAGATTTTGCATATTTTTGAAAAAAACCTCTTCTTTAGTGAAACTGGAAAGGATGCTGTCTCTCTGATAGATGGACCAGTATTGGAAGAAATAGATATGGGGGGAATATAAAAATGTTCGCAGACAAAATGAAGCATGAAGCAATACCAGAAAGAGTTTTTGCTTTGTGTGAACTTGTGAAGAATAAAACATGGAATGAAAGTGACGCAAAGGAGTACTTTGAACCTCCAGCACTGAAGGGATCATCCTATTTTCCAATGGTCAGAGACGCTGCGTCTCAGTACCAATTAGGACTCATTAATGTTACCGATAAAAAGATTAAGTTGGCTGTTGATAAAAGCGTTGTTGTTAACATGGAAACAATGAGAAAGTACATCATCGCTCATATTAACATGATTAAAACCGGATTATTTTATGAGACTTCACAAGCGTATTTTGATCTGAATGAAAAAGTCTATGAATATGGAAGTGTGACAGAACAAAATCTGATGGATGCATTACAAAAGGATATGTCGAGAAAGCTAGACGTTGATGATATGCGAGCATGGCGATTTTGGGCCGCATATTTAGGATTCGGACACCTTGCAAGATCTTCTACCAATCAACCGCAGATGAACTTTCTTCCTAATTTGTATAGGTATTTACAGGCAGCAGTTGAAGTCTCGCCATTGGAGAAAGGAAAAGAGTATCGATTTGATGAATTCATAAGCGCAATACAATCTAGTTGCGAAATTGCAATGAAAGATGCTCTTAATTCAAGAAGGCTTAATATGGCTATGTCTTACGGATTAAGGATGATGCATGATAATGGTGAGGTTGAGCTGAGATATCAGCTTGACAATAAGAACCTATGGTATCTATACCCTTCTGACCTTCATGCCCTTCGTTCAGAAGTTTCGCACATTACGATAAGGAGGTAGTGCATGGATTCTCAAGTTGCAAAGAAAAGAATAGGGGATGTAATCAGGGTAGATACGATTACCAGTTCACAAGCCGATTTTCTCGCAACACATGTTGAGGTTAAGAATATTCAGCTGACAAAAAGCTATGACGGAAAAGTGTTGAAGACGCTTTCAGAACAGGAGGCTCTTACTAACTATGTTTATAATCCTAAAGATGAGCATCAGCTCATACTTGTAGTAGGGCTTTCCGGTACTGGAAAATCTCATTTGATTAGATGGTTTTCAACTAAATTAGAAAGGGATCATTCCGAGAACGAAGTAGTCTTATTTATTAGACGTAGTGATAATAGTCTTAAAGGAACTATTAAGCAACTACTAGCCCTGGAGGAAGTGGCTCAGATTCCAAACAAGGATGTTTATGAGCGCCTCATGAGAGCTACGGCGGTTATTGATAATAAAAAGCTGAAAGATATGATCTATCAGAATTTCATTGTTGAAATCAATAATGATGAAAACGATGAAATTCTGACGCACCATAAAAAAAGGCGTTTGATAGCACTTCTTCAAAACGAATCCTTTCATGAAAGACTGCTGGAAGACGATAAGGCTATAGATAGGATTTATCAAAAAGTTGCCCAAGGAAAAGGGGCAGATAATAGGGATGTAATTGCCCTTTTTGATGCTTCTGATTTCTATGTTGATGCGGAATTTTGCGAGGGATTGATTAGGGATGAAGCAGATAGAAATGCACGCACAATGGCAACTAGTCTTGTAGGGGATGAGGAGCTAGCAAATCAGATAGCAAGTTACATGAATACCCTTGTTAACAATGTTATTCAGACATGTGCCGGACTTGAGCCAGGCGACTTTGAAGAAGTGTTTAAAGAAATTCGTAAGGAACTTAAAAGGCAAGGGAAGTCGCTCACGTTACTTATAGAGGATATTACAGCGTTTACAGGGGTAAACGTGGCACTGCTGAATGTTATTTCCTTGCCAAATACCGGCATGTATAAGGATTTGTGCAGGATTTCTTCTATTATTGGAACTACTACTGCTTACTTTGAGGATGTATTTCCTGCGAATTATCGTGACCGTGTTACAAACTATATGAGAATATCTGACGAAGCTTTTGGAGCAGATAATAATTCTCTCTACGAATTTGTCGGTAAATATTTGAATGCAATGTCCCTTTCTAGCGCTACGCTTAATGCATGGGTTGAATATGGTGGCCAGATGGATCAATTCCCGATTCATACAGATAAAGAAGGCATAGACTGGGAAAGGATTTATTTAACAAAGGATAAGTCGCTGAACTTATTTCCATTTACAAGAACCTCTATAGTGAAATTATTCTCTTTGTTACCAGAGCACCAGCAGACTCCAAGATATTTATTGAGAGATGTTGTTGAAAGGGTTGTCAGAAATTACCTGGCTTCGCCGAATACGTTTCCGAGTCTTACTATTGATAGACTTGAAAGCTATCCTTGGGAAATGAAAAACCAAATTGATCATCGCGCAAGACTTATGCAGTACGTAAGCGGTACTGAATTTGATCGAATGGATCTTTTTATCCGCATATGGGGCAACGCAAATCTTTTGTCGTATACGAGCGAGGATGGAAGAAAATATATCGGGGGCATCCCTGAATCTGCCTATAGTGAGTTTGGAATGACAAAGATAGAGGGGCTGGAAGGTGGTATTGCACCAGATCAGACAGATGGGAAGCGTGGAGCTAGTCATGGAGAAAAATCTTCCACCCGGAGTGGACAGAATGATGCCATAAGTTCAATAAACCCGGCGCAACCCCAAAAAGCTGAAGCGAGCCCTGAACAGGTCGCCTTCCAGTTAGGCGTTCAAACGGTATATAAATGGATCCAGGGCGGAAGCCTGAATTTTGACAGCACAAAAAAAGATGCCAAAATGATGCAAAGGGCACGCGATGAGATGAATCGGTATGTTTACAATGCAATCAATTGGCAGATCGAAGGTGTTTCCATCGATAATATTTCAAAGTTTACCAGTAAAGACTTTATTGAATTTGAGAGGCAGTCAAAAAAGGTTGGCAGGTCTCTAATTATGTTGCCAGCTAATCAGGAAACTCAAAGCGTTCTTGAGGCTTTTATTGCATTTGTGACTTTGGGGGATGGGAAAACATGGAGTTTTGAAGGAGGCGCGTGGCGGCAGTATCAGGTCCAATTATGGTTTGAGAGGATTAAACCTCAAATTATTGAAAAAGTCCAATCGTTTAATGGAATAGATGTTGATTACCAGAAATGTGCAATATCAGCCGAAATGATTCGTGAGATTGTTTTTGGACAATACAAAGGAACAACTATCGAGGGTATGTCTGAGTCTTTATTATGGGATTCAAATGTTAAAGGTGTCCCTTCAAATACAGCGCATTCAAAAGAATGGATTTCTTTAATGTCTAGCTTACATATTAACGATCAGAGAGTAAAAGACACTATATTAAACTATTACAATATTGTTCAAGGTGCTGGAGGAAAGAATAAATTCCTAAACCATTCCATCCTTTCGTCGGATTTCAGAAAGATTAAGAAAAGTAGGCTCCACATTGATGAAAGTATATTATCCGAGAAAGATCCTTTTAAACCTCGCCAGGATATAAGAAATATTTTCAGAGACCTATATGTAAAGCTCCCGCGCGTGAGTGAGGCTGAAAAAACTTTAGCAGGGGAAAAACTGGCAAAATTGGGAGAATATATAGATTGTACAGACATAGATGATGATGACGTAATGGAATTAGTCGATGAAATTACAAGTTTCTACGACACAGCAAATAAAATTCCGGTAAACGTCACTTATGATACCGCTATGATAAACATAGTTAGGAAAGATGCGGGGCCGATAGCAAATGCCATATCAAATGTTCAAAAAGCGGTGCTTCTTGAAGATCCTTTAGACATTTTGATGGCCTTCTCCCAAGATCCGCTAGCTAGAGTGTCGAAGTTATTGGAATTATTGACAAAGGTTTCAAATGATATTAGCTATGTTGCGAAAGACATAGAAAAGCGGAAAGAAAAAATTGTACAAAACACAGACATGGGAGAGGATCGCTATTCAGAACAGAGCGCTATTATTGGTAAAGATCTCGGAATTGTAGAGGGATGGGAGGCATAATATGCTGTTGGAAGATATTCAAAAAAGTATAGTTGATATGAAGGAGATACAACAGCTAGAACAGGCCTCTAAGGATTCCAAAAGACAAGATAATATTGATAAGTTATATTCACTTGCAGTATTTGAGAATCATAGAATAATCAATAGCTTGGATGAGGCACGAAGGCATCTGAAATTCTCACCATCAAGTGATTTGGTAAAGCAAATAAAACGTATGCTTTCTGTGCTTCATAGTTGCATTGATACAGGGCTCGTACAAGAAAATCAGGCTAAAGGCTTATCTTCTTCCATCAAGGAAATAAAGGATTCTATTAGTGGAGAATGGAAGATTTTTTATGGAGAGATAGCTGATAAGAGAATCAGCACGCTGACCACTGTACAAAGCATTACGCCGGACAGGACAAAAACAGGGTATGTTATCAATAGAATTAGGAACGGATCAACTATTGATTATGGCGATAGTAGAAATCTTAAAATGCTTTCAGATGGAATTAAAGAAGCTGATGCTATTTTAGAAAGCCTTGAACTTACTGATGAAATTCTGCAATTTTTGGATAAAGTGAGTGCAGGCAGGGCAACCCTTTTAGATTATACAGATTCAGTTAAAAAATGGATTTCTGAAGAAAATCTCAACATGAAATTTTCAATACGATTTAAATTCTGATTGGAGATAAAAACAATCGGCGCTTGGAGTATTTGAAAAGAAAATGTGGCATGTTGAGACAATATATCCTCATTATTGTTGTGCCATTAGATTTATTAAACTTGTTATAAAAAGACTTTAAATATAATGACATAAGGTTCCAAATAGTATATCAGTGGGGAAATCTTTTATGAATTCTTTTATTTTAAGACTAGAGAACTTTTATAGAATGACAGCAGATAATGGAACTATTTTGGATCCAAAGAGAAAGAAATATATTATCCCAAAGTATCAAAGAGAATATGCATGGGATGACAATATGATAATGGATCTTATTAATGATATTGAAGACAAGGACAAGTTTCTGGGAATTATTATTCTTGATACAGCCAATGACCATTTTGAAATAATTGATGGTCAACAAAGGATAACAACATGTTATATGCTTTTGATAGCACTTTATAATGCCTATTCAAGTTCCCCGCTTGAGCAGAGCAGCATAAAAAACATTATTCAACCCTTTGGGGAAAATGTTCTCATTAATGATTCCATCGGAGAATACTTGACGATTAAGGATAATAGAATCAATATTACAATTTCTGAAGATTCAGCAATAGACATTTATTGCCAAAGAGAAGTCTTTTTACGCGCATATAAGTGTATAGAAGATGCAATTAACAATTTAGTAGACCTGGGAAAGCTGAGAAATTTTTATCGAAAACTTAAAGACTGTAAATTTTTGGTGCTAGTAAACGATGATCATGGATCGACAAGACCAGTAGAACAGATATTTTTGGATATTAATGAAAAGTCTAAGCTGTTGGATCCTGCGGATATCTTTAAAGGTCACTGTTTCGAGATATTTGATGATGAGTATTCAGAATACCTTAAAGAATTATGGGTTGAATTGAAAAAATGCTTTATTTCTTTTAAAAAAATCAGAGTCAAAACTCTCAGCGAATACATATACAATTATCTTTTGATAACAGATACAAATAAAATAACTGAGAAGCTTAGATTAAATGGCAAGCATTACCTATATCCATATGATATGGATAGAACAGAAAAATTATTAAAACGTATGATAGCATATGGAAAGGCAATTTCTCAGCTAGATGTAGATATTAATAATGTTGAATATCGGTTTGATAATTTGTGTTCAGATGCTGTGAACTATAAAGCTACCAAGGATCACAAGATGCTTAAGGCAATGCTAAAGGATATTCTGGAATTAGATGCACAATATCCCAAAATGCCGATAATGTATTTTGTTTTCACTTTATCAAATAATTCTTATTTGGCTAAAGAGATTGAGTTTGATACTTTTAAGCGTATAATAACAAACCTATATGTTTACACTGTACTTTGTGCATTATCACCCAATAAGAAATCAAAACAAATAATAGATTATTCTATTCGGGATGCTTTGAATAGTGAAGTTGATAAATTGATCAATACACTTAAAAATGCAAAAGCCTTGCGAGATGAAAAAGCCATTGAATTTCGTATGCCACCTAAATGTAGTGACTACGACACATTATCTAAGATTTATTCGATAATGGATAATTATGTCTCTTCAGATAACTGGCTAAGTAGCAAATATAGTAGGGATGAAGAGGTAAATTTGGAACATTTTATTATGGCAGATAATGACGATTGTATAATTAATTGGGTAAGAGAGGATGAATGTAGAACGATATCCCCCATTCCCGTTAGAAAAACATTGGCAAAAGAGTACAAATCTTATACCGTAAATTACTTGGTGATAGATGAAAATTTGAACGAATCGTTACATGATTATGATGTTGTGGAAAAAATAAAATTAATTAAAAAATGGTTCCACGCAGAGGAAGATTTCTCCTTTTTACCAAAGCACATAAGGATAATAATTGGTTATATAGAAAGTATGGATCTTTTTAAAGAATTAGCCGAAATGAAGAAAAAAGACGAGACGGATATAGAAGTGGTTGGGAGAAAGTATTTTCGGTTTCTGGAGGATTATTTTAGTGAACAAAGACGTTATGAATTATTGATTCTATTAAAAGAGGGATTCGAAAAAACATTTCAAAATTTGACATAAGGGAAGGCATTGATGCAGTCCTTATATAAAGTGTAATAACCTTGTCTAGTCTGAAAATTATTACTACGAGAGGACAACTATGGGAAAAACAATCGGTAGTCCTGAATGGTTCAGAGAGCGTGCCAAGGACCCTTTAAACATCATTCATGATAGACAGACCTCACAGTCACGAGAAGAATTCATAAAAAAGTATGCCCCGGAAAAGTTGGCAGCAATGAACGGTTCTGAGTTACTGGACAATGTGTTTGGAAACGGAAGTACCATGCTTTATGATCTAATGGATGATAAAGAAAAGTACATACATTTCGGCTCTGCCGGAGCTTATAAATATAACAGGATCGTATATTGCGACAAAGACGGAATCTGGAAATATAGACGAGGCCAAAAAAGCAGGCAGGTCACAAAGCATGAAGCTGCTGATAAAGCAGAAGAAATCATGTACCAGCTATTGTTGATTATGAAAAACCTGTATAACGTCAAAAAGCTGGATACATTAGGTGATTATCTTGATCTCGAGAAGAGAATCTCATTTGCCTTTTTCTATAAATATAATTGGGCATTGAAATACTATCAAATGTTTTTCCCGCTATGGTTCCCATGTATGTATAGTGATTCTACTTTGTCAAGGGCAGTAGATATACTTGGACTCGAAAATCACGGAACTGATAAATTTGCTAATTTTGCAGAAATGGGGCTCTTTGTCCAAAGATGTGGTATTGGCAGCGTATTGATGGGGACTGTATATGGGCAATATTGGGGCTGGAAAGAGACTCGATCTGCTTGTGATGCTGCTGACCAGAATTGGAGAGACAGTAGGATACCAATATCTTCGTATCTAGCAAACCACCAGAATTAAATATGATTTTCAGTTCTGTTTGAGATAGGAGCACATTCTTATGGATGTTGTAAAGTCACTGGATGAAATCCGCATAAATATGAAGACAATTGACAATTATCTTGTAAATGTTGACAATCCTGAATACACATACGCATTAGGTCTCATTTCGAGAGGAATCTGTTTTGTTGCTGATGACAGCACTGGGAAATTCAGATTCTATCCAAGTCGATTTGTCGGATACGCTAACAATACGATGAGCAGGCATGAAGGTAATTCTTCTAAGGATGGAAGAGTTACAAATCCGGCCATTTCCAAAGTGTTGTATCAGAAACCGGAAGCAGATTCGGAAATGGAGCTTGCGTATAAAGAGTATTGCAAGAGCCTGGGAATTCAGGTTAAGAAAGAAGGTTCTTTTGGGGTTTCTAGAAAATATTGGAAATTGTCTTGTTAAAGTAAAAAGGAACACACACACCAGACTTTTATATGCGCATTCTCTTTTTTTGTGCCTTGGACAGGAACGGTAGGAGACCTGTGTATAGATCATGATGGATAGAAAGGGTACGCTTGAATCTGTCAGACCGGATCCTGGGAACTTGGACAGTCTCACAGCGGGACAGACGTCGAGAAAGTCGAGAAACAGTATGCAAGACAGATATGCTGGCGATATTGGTGATTATGGGAAGATAGCACTGCTCAAGGCTCTGCAAGCACAGGGGCTATCTATTGGTGTAAACTGGTATAAAACTAATGCGTTGGAAGCTGAAAAGAATCCAGATGGATCTTATAAACAAGATGATGGAAAGTATGCGATTCCGGAGAAATACTGGTGGTGTGATCAGACTCTGGCGAAGAAGCTTTTGGATATTTTTCATAGCAAGAATCGGTCTATCAGCGCTTTGGAAGAGGCGGATTTGATCCCCAGAGCAATCTATTATAACGAACCAGTTACCGTAAACAACCGGGGGATATGGCATAAGACTGCTCTGGAAAAACTTAGATATGCGGATATTGTCTTCTTGGATCCGGATAACGGAATGCTCATCAACTCTGTTGGAAAAGGCTCCATTCGGAGTGTGAAGTATACGTTTTATGAAGAAGTTCATGATTATATCAATCAAAGCCACAGTGTCCTTATATACAATCATCGAAGTCGGAAACCGGAAGAAAAGTACTTCCACGAGATATGCGAAAGGCTTCAATGTCATACCGATATAGCCTCAGACTGCATTTTAAAGATAACCTTCCCAAAATTCTCAGTGCGGGATTATCTGGCAATTCCGGTATCAGAGGAACATTCAAAAAAAATCCAACAGGCATTTGCGGATATGGAACAAGGAATTTGGGGAGAGCTAGGTGTTTGCCGCATCCCGAAATATTAATATAGTCGATTAGATAAAAACAATCGGAACGGCATACCTGTAATAGAGGCGAAGGATTCTCCACAAGGACGTTCCTATATGAGGCACGGCTAACAAAGGATAGTAGCTTATAGAACCAAAAGGGCTTCAGTAAGATGTGGCTGATAAACCTGTTTTGGAATATAAAATCACTGGTTTGATAATAGCGTGCTACCCATGAGCAGACATGCCTTTTCGTGCAGATTCATATCACAAGACTGTAATATGTTTGCATATTTTTCGTTTTCAATGTCGTCATCAAGATATTCATGACTATAAAGCGGACTGAGATGCGCAAGAAGATTGTTCAGATGTCCGAGGCCAAGGAGTATCTTATGATTTGGATAAACTCCTGTGAACAGTTTGATTGCTTCACTGAGATTGAAGTAACCATAATATGCTGTCAGCAGATCAACCATATTCTCAACTGTGAAAACAGAAGTACGTTGCATTGTATCTTCTTTCATCACAGCATTTTGTATAATGAACTCATAGGCAGATGATTCCGACTCTGTGTCCGAGAAGCCATTTTCTTCCAGCGAGCCTAACAGGATATGTGCTTTCACCGGAATACTCAGGGAATCGTTCTCGAGGATTTTGGTATACACTTGCTCATCATACTCCAGGTTTGGATCGTACAGCGGAGACAAGTCCTGGATCAGATCATCCATGTGTCGAAGATCGCTGAGAAACCCATTGGATGGATCGATTCCCGCAATCATAGATAACAGTTTTTCAAGATCTCTGAGAGATTTATAGGCTGTAAGAAGTTTTACCATGGAGTCTTCTGTAAAGGCAATGGTTGGGGAGCCGACAGTTGTTGTTGAAGCAATGCTGCAGATATCAGTCATTAGGGTTTCCTCCTGTCTGGAATCATAATATGGCAAATTATATTTCTATGTGTTCGTTGCTTCCCGCAAAGCAGAGTTTTCTGATCACTGTTTTGCACCGGCAGCTAGTGGCAACTTCAATGGAGTTTTTGACAAGGTATATTGTAATCCATGATGTATATGAAGTCGACAATGTCAGTATACGATTTACTTTTATGGTAGGAAATGAAAAGCTCTTCACAATGATTCAGCTTGCTGCAATAAGCATCTGTGTCATTGTGAAGGGCTTTTCACATAAAGGGGGAGTATGAAAATCTATTTTTTGAAAAGTGGAGGTCCTTGGGGGAACCGTCATCATCCTGCTTCTGACTGTCGCTTCCTGTCTTCCGCTTACAATAGACATCTTATACTATGATTCTAAAATGGTGATTTCTGATTTCTAAAAAGATAATAACCATTCTGGAAAAGAATTATAGGGAGGGCTCCCCTCTGGAACGCCGGACAGCCGCCGGACGTTTTTGTTGCTGTGCCGACGAGACATTCTCCGTTTTTTCTCTGCTCCGGTTCTGGTCCGGACCGAGGATGGCGTCAACATTTGTGACGGCAATCTGCAGCTCCTTTTCATATTGGCGCAGGCTGTTGACTTCCTCTTTCTGTCTCTCCCGCAGAGAGGACAGTCTTTCCTTCTCCGCTTTCAGGTCTTTTATGGATGGAATGGTGCCGCCTGCATTCTCTTTGAAGTAACGGACAGCATCATTGTACAGATCCAGTTCTTTTTCATGCGCTGCGAGGTATTTTTTCTTATTGCGGGCTTTGAGGAATCCTGACTGGATTTTTTTGTTGGCATAATACTGCCCGGTGAAATGAATCTGTGCGTTTGTGTTGCGGATCTGTTCCATTGTGTCCTGCAGGGAAGCTTCTGCTGTATGCACTTTTACAGATGCCTCTTCCTGCCGTGCGCGCAGTTCCTCCCGAGACCCGATTCCCTGCTCCTGAATGTAGACGACAGTTCTGGCCATTTCCTGCAGGTTGGCGAGCCGCACTTTTCTCGCGTAGGCTTCGCTCTGTTGCGCTTTGATATTATTCTGCAGATCCACGACCAGCCGCAGTTCAGACCGGATATATAGGATCGCAATCGGATAGGCATGATAATCGTAAGTTGGATCATATTCCGTCATGGGTCTGTCGTTCTGGTTTGCCTCTCTTTCTTCTTTGCCTTTTGCATTTTTCTTCAGGATTTCCAACAGATGATCCTTTTCATAATCACTTCCCAATGCGCGTCCGGTTATATGCTTTTTGCGATCCGGGTGCAAGTAACTGAACCGGCCCCGGTGGTCTTTCAGGCTGATTCCGTACTCTTCGATCAGGATTTTTCGGAATTCATCCAGTGAGAATGCCTTCGCGGAAGCTGCGGTGATAGCATCACGCAGATACTGCTTTTGGGTCTGGAACACAGTATCCCGGGGCTTCATCTGTGCGGCTATGATCTGCCGGTTCAAAGAATCAAGCTTTTCCTGCCCTCGTTTTTGTCCCCGGTACTCCCTGTCAGTGATCCTATTCCTGGCCGGAGTCAGAAGGTCGACCTGATGCAGCCGCTCCCGTTCGCACATTTTCATCACTTCCGCTTTCAGAAATCTTGTAAAGGCTTTTGTCGCATGATGCTTGTATCCAGCGCGGCAGTCGATCTCACGCTCCATGAATGGCTGCCGCTCCACATCCAGCTTACGGACGCTGTTGAGCACGATGTGTACATGATGATTGCCGCTTCCGTTAGTCCCGTCTGTATGCGTGCAGACAAGAACCTGGTGTCCCGGAAAAAACCTGCTCGCAAATTCCGTTCCAAGTGCGTGTGCCCGCTCTGCGTCCAGATTACCATCTTGGCTGTCCTGAGGATCGAAGCTGAGAATATAATGATGCGCCTTGACATCGTTTCTCCCCTGGTTCTTGTGAAACTGCCAGTTTGTCATCTCGCATTCCTTATCAAAAGAGAAGGCTCCGCAGTTGATGCCGTCAATTAGAACTCCATCCCGCATGATAAGGTTCCCGTTCTCATTGTGCACCGGCTTGCCGTTTGCCGAATGCTCAAAGAGAAGATATTCCAATGCCTTGCTGTAATCGGCATTCTTAATGGGAACGTGTTTTATTATAGCCACGATATTCACCTGCCAATTCTGATACTTCTTTCCGCATTTCCATGATCTCGCTGATACACATCTGAAGCTCCTCTGTCATGGACTGAGAGACGATTCCGCCCATGTGATAGTACCTCGTCAGCTGGTTGAGATTATTCCCGATCCCTGCAAACTGCCGGAGCAGCTTATCCAGTTTGGGGAATTCCGCCACGATGTGATTGTGGATCTCCACCTTTCCAAAGATTGCCTGTTGCCTCAGATACCCGGAAACAGACATGCTCGCCTCTTTCGCCAGGTCGCAGATCGTCTCATATTCTAATTCTGTCAATCGCAAGGCGACGAGATGATCGCGAACCGTGCCTTCCACCTTTTTTCTTCTTGTCATAAGATATCCCTTTCCTTTTTTCTTTCTCCAGTCAGACGGCACATCCTGACTGCTTCCGCTTACTACCATGAATGTCCGATCACAATGCCCCAAGCATTGCCGATGATATTTCCCATGGAAAGATCAGCGCTGCGAACACAGTATGTGAGCCAATAATCATTTCCTGCCCGTCTGTGCATCACGGAACCGGCTGGAAATGTACCCGAGGGAATGGGGAGCGGAATCCCCATCAAGTCTGCCGTGGGAGCGGATTTCTCAGAAATGAGAAATGCGTTATACACAGGCGGAACTTGCTCTAAGAATGGTCTGTCCTCACACATGATGAAAAATGCCGATCTATTCCCTTCGTATATTCCAAAGTCTTCACCGCACCAGGAAAACCGTAAGGCGAGTTTTTTACAAAACAGATAACTTTGAGCATCTTTTTTTCAAAAGCCCTTTTCCTTTTCCTCTGAAAAGTTTGGAAAATGCAGAAGGAGGATAACGTCATGACAGCAATGAATGAAGTAAACACGGTTAATGAAAGGAACATGGATATGGAAGGAAAGTCAGTGAAAGAAAAAAGGACCTATACGGTGAAAGAGATCCAGGAGATCCTGGATGTCAGCAAGCCAACAGTCTATGCCCTGTTGAAAAGAAAAGAATTCCATTCGATCATTATTGGCGGCAAGCATTTGATATCGAAGAAGAGCTTTGACGCTTGGCTGGATGGAATCGAGTTGGGTCCTGAATAAGAGAAGCTCCCGTCCGGGAAAGAGCCCACTCCGTGCGAATCTTTTTGTGGACACCATGGCCACTCTTTGCATCGCTGCACTTGGCAGCAGTCATTGCATTTAAGTGGAACAATGATTTCCGACGGGATATTGTTCTCAAATAGAAAATTGCTCTCTCCTCGTCATACTAAAATGTTTTCTGGATGTCGGGTATAGTGGGAAGGGGATCATCTTGTTAAGGGAAACTAAGGGAAACGGTCATGAACAGAGAAAATGAATGGATTCCGGCTCCGGAGCCAGCACACAGATGTGATCAGAGCAACGGAAAGAAACGGGAACAGAAGCAAAAGCAGAATAAGAGCAGAACTGTAATTTCAGTCCGAGAGATGGGCGACCTCCTTGGCCTGAAAAAAACAGAGCGCTATTGGCTGGTCCACAAAAATTATTTTGAGACGAAGACTGCCATCGGGAAAATGTGGGTGGACATCGCAAGCTTCGAGAACTGGTATGCCAATCAGCTGAAGTATAAGAAGGTCACCGGTGAGGAGCCGGGACAGAAGATCCGGGAGTGGACCTATTCCGCAAAGGACATTTCTCAAATGCTCGGGATCGTTGAAGCTGGAGCCTATGACCTGATCAAAAGGGAGTCCATCGAGACCGTCATCATAGATGACCGGATCCGTGTCCCGAAAAAAGCATTCCATGAGTGGTATGCCGGACAAAGCCATTATCGAACGCAGGAAGACCGGCAGGCAGACGCGAAGATCGAGGAATCAACTCTTTCCCTTCCGCAGGTGGCAGCCCTGCTGGGTGTTCCCAGAAATATAGTCTACAGCATTCTCCGCGACCAGAGATATCAGCACTATTTTGAAATCATTGTGGTGGCTGGCAGGAAAAGAGTTACAAAGGAGAGCTTTGCCGCTTTCCTCAAAGGGCAAGATCATTACAGACTACGCACAGACTCAGATGACAGATCTCTTGATGTCAGATCTTCTGGTAACAGATCCGCTGGTGACAGGTCTTCAGGAGACAAATCTTCCGGGAGAGGGAACCAAATGGTTGTCTCGGATGAAGAGGGTTCAGACGAGAATATTTCATGTGGGAATCGGGAGAACACATTCCTGTCTGCTTTACTTTCTGACATGGAGAATATGCAATCTGCGCAGGCAGCAGGCTCAGGAGAAAACTGTTCCGAAGAAAGGCAGGACGAGTACATTTCCCTTGCGGAAGCTGCTTCAAGGGCGTTCATGTCCAGGCAGGCAATCTCCCGATATGCAGAAAAAGGATGCTTTAAATTCTGCAGGGTTGGGAGAAAGGTCCGAATCTCCCGCGACGGATTTGAGCGATGGCTTGCGTCGCGGCAAGAGGAGTTGATGAAGTATTGATGAGGAGTGACAAATCCGGCGAGGTCACTTTTTTGAGTCATCTATCTACCCACAGCAGCACATTGGGACATTCTTTTTTCATCATATGTTTTTTTAAACTTTTGATTAAGAAAGGAAGAGAAGGATAATGGCGTCGATCAAAGAACGGAACGGAAAATACTGTGTTATTTACAACTATGTAAATCCCAAGGGAAAGAGAAAACAGAAATGGGAAACCTACACTACTAAAGCGGAGGCGAAAGCACGGAAAGCAGAGATTGAGTATAAAGAGACCAACGGCACCTTTATCGTTCCTCAGTGTACATGTCTGAAGGAGCTGCTGACGGAATATGTAAATCTATACGGGAAAGATAAATGGGCGCTTTCCACCTACAGCAGGAACTGCAGCCTGATCGAGAATTACATAGAGCCCCTGATTGGAGACTTAAAACTCTCGGATATTAATACCCGCGTTCTGGAAGTGTACTATCAAAAACTGCTGGATACCCCGGCTGTCCCAACCCAAACACCGCGTAAAACAGAAAACGGAATGGTGGGTCTGAGTACGATCCGTGACATTCATAAGCTCTTGCGGAGCTGCTTCGAACAGGCGGCAAAGTGGGAACTCCTTGAAAAGAATCCGGCTGTCAGGGCAACCGTGCCGAAGTACAAGCCGAAGAAAAGAGAGATATGGACTGCCGACATACTGATGCATGCAAATGAAGTCTGTGAGGATGAAGAACTGAAGCTTGCCATGAACCTGGCCTTCTCCGGATCCTTGCGGATCGGGGAACTGATCGGACTCACATGGGACTGCGTAGACATTTCCCCGGAGGCAGTTGAAGAGGGGCGCGCCTACATTTATATCAACAAAGAATACCAGCGCGTCTCCAAAAACGCGATCAGACAGCTTAACGGAAAAGACATACTCGTTACATTCCCTTCCAAAAGCAAACTGTGCTCTACCGTCCGTGTCCTGAAAACACCCAAGACGGAAAGCAGCATCCGGAAAATCTACATACCGCGGACCGTTTCCGAAATGCTCGCCCGGCAAAAAGCAGAACAGGACAAGATAAAGGAAATGCTCGGAAGTGAATATCAGGATTACGGCCTCGTTATGGCAACCGGTTATGGAATGCCGATGGGCACTGGCAGCATCCATAAGAAATTTGCAAAACTGATCGAAGAAAACAATCTGCCGGAAGTAGTGTTCCACAGCCTCCGCCATACCAGCGTGACTTACAAACTCAAGCTCAACCGCGGCGATATCAAGTCCGTTCAGGGAGATTCCGGCCACGCCCAGGTCAGCATGGTAACGGAGGTCTACTCCCATATCATCGACGAAGACAGAAAGAAAAACGCAGAACGATTCGAAGAAGCTTTTTACGGAAAGAAGAACCTCAATCCCCAGATGACAGAAGATCCAAGAGAAAAGATTATCGCTGTCCCCGAGGGCGTCGATTCAGAACTCCTCACAAAAGTCCTCAACAATCCGGAGATGGCAGCACTACTCTCCGCTCTCGCAAAAAGCATGCCAGGATGATGCCAGAGCACTATAAAGAGGGACGGCTGAAAGGTGTCGCAAAAAAGTACGCCTTTCAGCTGTCTCTCTTTTCCTCTATTTTTATAGGTGAGCAGACGCACCCGGATGACAATCATGTTATCCGGAGGGGGAATGCGATGTTACATCGTCAGGTTAGAAAAATTCTGTCCTATCTTCAAGTTGACAACATGTCTGACTGCCGGCATTGGGATGAGCGGATTGAGCAGTTCAGGCCAGCTTGTCCGTTTGGTGATATTCTGCCATTACGAAAGGCCGCCAATGTGCTTGACCGCCTTCATTGGATTTTGGCTCCAATGACAAGTACTACGGCTCCCTGTAAAATAATCATATAGTGTAAAACCTTGTAAATATCAGAACAGTGAAGGCGAAGGAAGAAAAACAAGGAGGTTAATCATGTTTCCGGAAATCGACAAGGAAAAAACAGGTGATAGGATCCGCTTTTTTATGGAGCTTCGTGGCCTGACCGTAAAAGATGTCTGTAAAGCTCTTTCGCTGGGATGCGTGCAGGCCGTATACAAGTGGATGGACGGGGTTAACCTTCCATCACTTGATAACATCTATTGCCTGAGCATCCTTTTTCAAGTTCCCATAGATGCAATGGTTTGTGGAAAAGCCACATCAGAGAGAATGGAGCATACAGATATTTGCACAAAGCGCGTATTCGGTTACTATAAGAAAATCCGGAATCATGCAGCCGCATGAATTAGCTTTAAGTGTGCTGTGCATGATAAGGCTCTTTTGCATAAATGTTTTCTCGTGAATAATGCCGGATCAGAGCGGTTTTACACAGATGATTACAACGGAAATGGAAAGAGCCTTTTTGAAATTGCGTATTTCGAAGAAATAGCTAGAAATCAGGAGGGACGATAATGTCAGCGATAAAAGAAAAAAGATGTTATACAGCCCAGGAAATACAGGAGATCCTGAATATAAGCAGGCCGAGTGTATATAACCTGATAAAGAAGGGGGAGTTTCACTCTGTTTTTGTTGGAGGCAAGCATCTGATTTCAAAGAAAAGCTTCGATGCCTGGCTGAATGGGGTTGAAATTGGACCCGTGGAAATTGATATTGCAGAAAGCAATAGAAATGAAAGCGGTGAACGCTATGAATCATATCAGATGCAAAACGCCAAAGGCGGCGAGAATTCTGCTGATTTTGCTTCCGGCATGGTCAATGCGGGTGTGAAGCAAGAGAATACGGAATATCAGGATATGCAGGAAAAATTCCTTCAAAACTTGATGAAAGCCTATATGATGATTAATCTGGCAGGGAACAAGAGAAAATAATTCGAATCTCGATACAAAATTTCGGAGAGGATTTACGAATCCTCTCCTTTTTATGACTCTTCTGAATCTGCTTGTATTTTCCGGAAAAAACCAGGCCAATTCCAGTAAACCACTTAACATTACAGAAGCCCCTTTTTATTGTTTATTTTGACTTATTTCATATTGAATTGAGCCAAAATAATAAATATGATAGACTGTTTCTACAAAAGAGTTATCTAATTATTATAATAATACGATACTAAAGGATCTGTTCAAAATGCCTTTAGAACTTCATTTAGAGGATGATGATAAGAGCCGGATACTTGATTTTCACGGAAAGACTTGAGGGCACTACATGCAAAAGATTTTAATTGATGGGGAAACAATATATGATGCATCACGAGGGATACAGGCATGTAAGAATCGGCCAGATATTAAAAGCTATTGTTATGCTTACTTAAAAGATACGCATAAGAATGCAATAGATTTAGATTCTTTTGAAGAATCTATCAGATTAAGGGATTCAGGAGGACCAGGAGTTTTCTATAAAGGGTCTCTTCTTAGTGGCCCCTATCTGTTTGATTCACTATTTAATGTTATGCTATCCATAATTCTTTGGGATGAGATATACGTTTTAGAAGAAGGAAGTTGCTCTCATTTTGTTTCCGAAGTGGATTACTTTAAGGACTACATTCCAGAATTTAAAGTCTTAACAAAAAGTCTATTGAAGGATGAGATGAAAAAATCTCAAAATGATGGTCCTATGCTGACCCAAAGAAGAGTAAATGTTTTCTATTCTGAATTTGTTAGCTTATTTAAAGATTTTGCCAATCAGGATAAAGTAGAAATGGGAAATATGAGTTATCCGTTGGAGAATCTGCCTTTACACGCCACTCGTGCATTGCAATATTTTTTCACTGCCAATGCTTTAAATATGGAGTATATGCCTTCTATTAGGCGACAGGCTGTTCTTGAATCGTATGAGCTTTGGGAATGGTTTAACCGAAAAGATGTTATAAACAAACTGGACGATGAATTAAAAAAATATTATGAAAAAGTGAATAGGAGAATAGGAGGGCAGCGTTTTGTGTTTCAATTCCCTGTTCTTTTTGATTATGTTATGCAACAATATTCCTCCATTGAAGATGTTATAAAAGCATGCTTTGAATTACGAAACAGAAAAGATGTAATTAAATTTAGAAAAGACATGGCTGAATTGGAGAAAGCCTTTGAATGTGGTGATGTAAAATATGTTGATGATTTCTTTTACAATTTGGAGAGGATTGTTGATGAATTGACAGAGAAATGTAAGATTGATAGAAAAGTCAACATTTCGCTTGGGTTAACACCGTCTTTTAATTTTGACGCAAATTTACCAACGGCAAAACCATTCCAATGTACATTTCTTAAAGATCTTTCCTATTATGGAATTAAAAAACGGATTCCTAGAATGTATAAATCCCCTCATACAGATTTGGTTTATGTGCATTAACGACAATAACTAATACTTTGCAGTCTCAGGCAACAAAGGATGAATAATATTTACAATCATTTACAGGAAATGATTTCCAGAATGCAAGAAACTAAATGAGATCTTAAATGTCTGAACATTATTTTTTGTTGATTATCTAATAAAATTCAGATAGCAGTATCGAGGTTTTAAAATTGTTTAATTTAATGCCAAAACTTTTACATTATGCAAATGTATTAGAGAACCATTTTCACGATATGATGGACTTTGAGTTTACGGTTGAAAATGGTGAATTTTATATTGATTCGGCCAGAGTGGCGAAACGATCAAATCTTGCGCATCTTAGAATTATTATGGAATTGTTTTGCAAGGAAGTAATAAGTGTTGAGGAATTAATTTTAAAACTATCAGGGACCCAGTGGGACAATTTACTAGATGAAAAAATAATTATAAACACTAACGAAATAGAGACCTTATTAAAAGGGATGCCTGCAAGTAAAGGCATTGCTGTAGCCAATGTATGTTTTTCTATAGAAGCTGCAAATAAATTGATTGATAATAAACAACCCTTTATACTATATCTCCCTGAAATTGGACCAGATTCAGATAGAGAGTCCGTTTTTTCTTCATACTGCAAGGGAGTCATTGCACAAAGGGGCGGAATGACTTCGCATGCGGCTGTTATATGTCAAATAAAAGGAATCCCTTGTGTATCGGGAGTCGGGGAAAATGATATTAAGCAATTGATGCTGAATGTAGATAATGGCATTATTACTATAGATGGAAATAAAGGGGTCGTTTATAAAGGAGCAGCAAAGATAGAACGCGTATATCCAACGCTTAACGAGATAAAATATCTAAAGAAATTATTAGGAATAATCATAAAAAACAACATTGTAAGTTCTGAAACAGGAATATTAGTATGGAGATTATGGAATGTTTTTATATTAATGAAACACTATACACACTATCTCCAGATCGATAACACAAAGGTGGTTATCCAAAAAGATACATACCAATACAAAAGTTTCAGTCAACCTTCAATAGAGGAACTGCGTTCTATTACAGAAAACCTTGTTTATTGTAACTATGCCAATATTTTTATTGAAGATTTTCTGAATTTTATTATTTTACAGATTTCAGAAAATGCTCCTATAGGGTGTCATCATTTATTTATGCGCCCCTTAATAGATCCGATTAAAACAATACAAGTTAGAAATGAAAAAAACGCCTCGCCTAAATTTGAGTCATTCACACAGTTGACAGGTGTAGAATTCTTTAACATTAATAGGTATGTAGACTTTTTACCTGACATTTACAGTTTTAAAGTTTATTTCTTAACAGAATACTGTTACGATAAGGATGTTTACGGGGATATTATTACTTCTCTTGAAAATCCAAGCGAAAGAATCTGGATTCCAATCAATTATTTAGACTACACTAATCCTAATGGAGAAGGTATGGTTATAAATAATTATAATGCCAAAGGAATACTTTTTTATGTGAATGATGTGGTGATTAACGAGAACGATTTGGGATTCTTTTATCATTTGCTTCGAAAAAGGAAGTACTATTGGACGTGGTACGATGACAACAATACATCAAAGAATGAGATTAAAGACTATCTTTCTGCATTTCCATTCCAAAGAGGGAAAAACATAAAATTATATAATCTTTGTCAAGAACTGCACCTTGTTAATGGAGAATCTTTAACAAAAATTGGGAAATCACTGATAGGAAGAGACAATATGGAAAATAATAGAGATATTGACTACATTTTGGACGAAGTGGTACGTCGCGGATGTGATACACGGTCTAACGAATCAAACGATTACTATCACTTGCTTCAAATAAAAGATTTTAAAGACCTGGTAGCATTAGAATTATATGAATATTACTTCTGGGATGATAGACATGAATTTGATTTACAATTATTGAAATCAATTATTGATAATGTGTGTAGGTATTTCTCTGATCCATCAACAATTCAGCAGGTTGAGAACGGCATACTTCAAGCCTTGCCCACGGCACTTATTGTTTTTATGTTAGAGCGTATATCTTCGAAATTACAATTGCTTACCAATAAAAAAAGGACTACAACAGACTCGGAAAACAATAGTTGGATAAGAATAGAGGAGAACATAAAGAAAATTGATAAAGAATTTTTAAATCATGACTATATTAAATCTGAAGATATAGAGACAATATTTAAAGTTCCTCGAGAGGAGATTCAACCTTTATTAAAACTATATGGTTGTAAATGTTTTATTAACAAAAAGCATTGTATTTGGATTAAACTAGGGACTTCTGAGACTCGAGTAAGGGAAATATTAATGCATAATAAGTTTTACAAGTAAAAAGGTAAGGCAATCCTTGGACGTATGTGTCGCATGTTAAAGGAATAAGGACGTGAAACAATAATCAAGATATCCCTTTATGTTTTCAGACTTTCTTTTATTAATATCCATTAAGGCTCGTTTAAGTTATTTGAAAGAGTGAGCAACTCTGTTGGAAAATAGACTTTATCTACACCCTGGTTGTGGTAGGTAAAGCATTCACCTTTTATTAACCAAAACTCGTTTTATGTCAGAAAAATGCTAGTTTTAGAAAGACCAGAAAGTATGCGTAGTGGTCAAAAGACAGTGGATTTTTCAATGTAAATCGTGTATGATAGATTAAAATCTGATCAATTGAATATTGTCTATCGTTCCACTGATGAGCAGTATACTGTATGTCTGCTCCGGAAGCCGGTAGTCAATGTTTATGATCGACAGGTTGCAAAGGACTGATTCCCAATATTAGCACAGCTAATTTCAAGCTA
>OCVV012857884.1_pt1 | contig 67730 bp, 54 predicted proteins | sample 1539721 | NCBI WGS metagenome assembly OCVV01 (sample SAMN02144230, study PRJEB22623) | gut metagenome | biome: sheep rumen | host: Ovis aries | place: New Zealand
TACAGCAAATGCCGCACTTTTCGAAGTGCGGTTTTTGTGTTTGGTATAGAAAAAGAGGCTGTCACACAACTTTAGTGCGACAGCCCCTTTATTATTACTTAATCTAAACCAGCTTAGTTAATCGATTAGTCAACACTGATGTAGGAAGTCTTAACTTTACCCTTACCCTTGGAACCTGTTGCATCTGTGTTAGGAATCCAAACAGATACGCTGTTACCGTCAAGGACATCAAAGTGGATACCATTTGCCTTAGCGTTGTAAGACTTAAGGCTTGAGTTAACATTAGCAGGAGTCTTCTCTCCGATTGTCTCCAATACAGCGCTACCAGGAGCTGTAGATGTGCTAAGGTCACCCATAGTACATGCCTTATTTGTCCAACCAGTTACTGTCGTGTCGTAGTCTTTTGCATCGTTAACCTCAGGATCTGACATTGCTGTTACGATAGCAGTCTGAACTGTTCCGCAAAGCTGTGTATCAGATGATACCTTTGACTTCTCGATGTACTTGATAAGCTGAGGTGCCATAACACCGATCAGGATAGCCATGATAGCGATAACGATGATCAGCTCAACAAGTGAAAAACCTTTGTTCTTTCTCATTTTTGTTTTCTCCTTTTCTTTTTGTTTTTTTGTTCCGGCAGTCTCTCGACTACCGCTTTCCTTTGTAATTAAATAGTACCATTACAACATTCATAATACAAGTTGCGTTCATGCTATGTTTTTTTTGTTTCGTGCACTGCATAAAACAAGTCTTTTACAGCATAAAATTCATAGAATAGAAGATTCTGTAATACAGCTCTGTGTCCCCGTCAGAAAGGTTGTAAAGCCCCTTACCCGGCAACAGCTGCAGTAGGCCGAAAAATAAGGTAATTATAAAAACGGCCTTCACTATAAGGAACACAGCTCCGTGTATTCTCACCTCTGTATTTTTACGCATATCTTCGTTTAATTCCATTACTCCGACAAATGCCCAGGTAAAAAACACCAGGCTGAACTCCAGGGTATATCTGTCTGTTATACAGCTTGTAAACCTTGTTGAAAACAGCATCAGAAGAAGTGCACAAACCATCAAGGAAACAAGAAGCTTCCAGATTCCTTTTTCTTTTATTTTATTCTTATATAACATGCACAATAAGCCCCCCCACAGTACAGGTGCCCCACTGAACAGACCTATCTCAGGCTTTGTGACAGCCATTATGCTGCTCCCCTCTGCAATCTGACGCCACGTCTGATATGTAAGAAAGGGAAATTCCGGCGTAAAAACAGCCGGGGCAAAAAAATACTCATATATAGAACGAACAAACTGGAAAAACAGATTCCCTCCGTTACCGTTAAAAGGAATTGAAGTTATATTTTTTGACACTCCGAAATCAAATGGTGAACCAAAGCGGATCAGATTATAATACATGCATATAATGCCAAAAACCATATACGGTATAGCTATCGCCAGAGCACAGGTTAAACAGCCTTTGGCAAAATTTCCATTGTTATCATTGTTATCATTTTTACTGTTTTTATCTTTTCCGGTCTTTATTGCTTTTGCAGTCATTAAACCTATAAGAACAAATCCCAGGATCAGAAGCGTGGGGCGGCATAGTGATACCGCTGCCATAAGTACCGAGCCTAATGCAAGATACTTTACCTGCTGTCCATTATGCTCCTCCAGCGGAAAAGCTGCTCTAAGCCAGCACATCCCCCCTGCAAGGAACAGCACCACGCCGAAACAGATAGCTATCGTGTAATGATCCGGAACACTTATAAAAAGCGGCAGATACATACCGCTGCAGGCAGCCCCTGTCATAAGCAGCCTCGCCGGGTATGGTGTGCCGCGGTAAAATCTGCGTATGAGCATTCCCAGAAACAAATATATCTCTGCGACAAGTATAAGACACAATGTCACAAACGGAATGAAATTTGGGAGATCACTGCCTGTAATAATATAGTAAGGCATATAAAATACTATGCATGGCAGTACGCCAAAATATACATAATATCTGCCATCATAATATGAATAGTCAAACATAACATCATTTGAATAGGAATTCCAGAATACGATCTTTCCCTCGGCCTCTTTTACAATCTCCGAAGCATCGCCTACTGAAGTATTCCCGCTAAGCAAAGCCCTTGCAAGCGGTCCATACTCATCCTGCAGCGGATGGCTCACATAAGGGTTTAAGGATGGCCAGATATAGGCGGGAACAGCTATCATCACCAGCAAAACTGCCGGCAGCACAGCTTTCCACCGAGCCTTCGTCAAGCAGTCTGTATTCCAGATCCTGCTATTAAAAAATACTAAATATACAGTCATCAGGATAACATATACCACGATAAATCTGATGAAAGAGAAACCCAGCGGTGCATTTGCGTTAAAAACTATGTTGTTTATCCTGAATACTCTTCCTACTCCTGATACGGAGGATATCCTGAATTGTGCAGATTTTACCGTTCCATATGTCTCAAGCCACAGATACTGTGAAGAAGTAATATCATGCGACACTTTCTTTGAGGTAGACCTGTACATGTCATTTTCCAGCAGAGTCCCCCCTTCAGCATCATCATTCAGCACCTCATGCAGGGATTCATCCCATACATACACCTCCACATCACAGATGTGATCCTCATACCATATAGACACATCTTCATCAACGATTTCCACATCCAGCCTGATATTCTTTAGCGGCATATCGATGTCATCCACAACTACTATAAGTTCCCCGGTTCCCTCATCCAGTTCTATATTTCCGGATTCGTCAAGATGCGCATTCTCTATCCTCATGGAATTTGCTTCAGAAAAAGGGACCTCATCATATAATGCCGTCTGGAAAAAGCGCATATTAAAAACAAATATCTCCACTAACAGGGATATTAAAAATATCACAATAACCGACAGCAGTATCTTTTTTTTACTCAGATTTTCTGACATAACCGCTCTACCCGAATAGCCTTAACGAATAATATATCTTATACCATAACTCAGTATTGCCGCTGGATAACGGCCGGATGCTCATCTCACCGCAGCAAAACTGCATCACGCCCCACCAGATGGAAACCATCAGAACAAAGTTAATCACTATCTGCAGTCTTCTCTTTAGTGCCGTATCCCGGATAGCAGAAACATCTGCATATATTTCCATCACCATAACAGCCGCACATAATAATACAGCCGGTGCAAAATCCAATGTATAGCGTGTATATATGGACCCGGTACATACCACCCCGTAGATCATCAGAATAAAAGCGGTTATGACTGTTACCAGGATAGGATTCCAAAGCTTCTTCTGCTTTAAGCTTTCCTTATATCTGCTTAAGGCTGCAAACGACCAGGTAAACGGGTTTGCTGCGATCAGTCCTCCGCAGAACACATCCATCACCATATGATTTCCGGCCAGCCGGATCCGTTCCCATGTGATAAATTTAGAAAACGGAAACTCAAATGCCACAAACGGCGGATGGAACAGATACTCATAAGATGCCCTGAATACCACATAAGGCAAAAACAGCTTTGCCCCCGTAAGCGGTATTGTTGTAGTATTGTAAGCCACGCCAAAATCAAAAGGTGAACCAAAACGGAGTGCATTGTACGCCATACATATTACGGCAAATGCAAAATACGGCAGACAGATTGCCAGTGATTCTTTTATAAGTTCACTTTTATTCTGCTGCCTTAAAAGCTCCAGCCTGTTCCATACCAAAAAGAATAGCAGTATAAAGCCATAAATCAGCATTGTAGGTCTGCACAGCGATACCGCTGCCATACAGATGCTGCCTAAGCATATCCTTCCGATTTTTATTTTCCCATCTTCGCCTTCCGGTTCACTCCAAAAGCAGGCCCCTGCCAGCACAAGTACCGCCCCGGAAAAAATAGGAATATCATAGAATTTAACAGCACCGACCAGCATAGCCGGAATATAGGCTGCACATACCAGTGCCCCCCATATAAGCATAAAAAGAGCAAGCGGTATATCTTTATAATATTTCTTTATAAGGATATACAAAAACCTGCCCATAAGCGCCACAAACAATAACCGCAGAATGATCTCAGGCACAATATTCGGAAGATCATTTCCGGTAAGAGCATAATACGGAAGATAAAAAAATATGCATGGCAGGACACCGAAATATACGTAATACTTTCCGTTATACATTGCATAATCAAATAAAACCTGCGTCGAATCTTCACGCCAATATACTGACTTTCCTTCCGTCCCTGCCAGTTCTTCCGCCGCCGTATCGACATACAGATGACCTTCACAGATTGCTCTTGCCAGCCTGCTGTAAGGAGAAAAGTCTTCATGAAGCAGAGCCCTGTTTAACAGTACTATCCACAATGTAAAAAAAACAAACAGTAAAAATGCCGAAACTACGATGACTGTATTTCTTTTTTTCCCGTCTGTGCATTTATCTCTCCAGCATATCCCGTTGAAAAAAAACATATACAGGAGCATTTCCAGCAAAAACATGCCGATGAGTCTAATTGGGAGAACTTTTAAAGGTCTGACAGCATTGAACGTAAGCTCATGAATCCTAAGTTTCTGCGGAATTCCCGATGCAGGATAAAGAACCAGCTGAATACGGTGTGTATCACCAAATGGTTCCAGATAAATATAGTGAGATTCTTCAACAGAATGAAGTATATCCCTTTCTATCAGCGCAACGGATCCCTCGCTCAGATATGACTGTCCGTTTTCATCGATCATTTCAAACAGCGCATCATCATATGCCCTGCATTCTGCTACACATACATGATCGATTGCAAACGGTGTAGTTTCATCATCCGGACATTCTATATCAAGCCGTATGTTATTAAGCGGATATCCGAAGCCGCCTATATTGAGCGTCACGTAATCCGCGTCGCTGTTCATTATGATATCGCCATTTTCATCTATACTGCCGCCTACAAGTTCAACCGTATAGGAATCATCCAAAGATTTCTCCGTATAACCCGCAGTACTGAAACTGCGGTAGTTAAATACAAATATCTCAATGATCAACGCAAAAAGAAACAATAGAAGTATTGTTTTTACGCTTTTTTTGTAACAGGCAATATCAACCATCAAATGTATACTCTACTCTCTTACCGCTTTCTGCCTACTATCAGTTCATTGCAGCCGCACTGGAATTTTTTATATTCCACTACTTCCAGCCCACAGGAGCTGAATTTACGCCTAAGCTCGCCTTCCGTCCAGTAATGCTTATGCTCTGCTATGGATTCCACGCTAATCAGATGCAGTTTAAATGACAGGAATTCAAGTATCGGCTTTGAAAACGGTGTCGGGGTAGTAAGCACAAAAAGCCCGCCCTTTTTTAATGCTCTGGCGCCTTCAGCCACTAACGGCGTATCCATATCAAGATGTTCCAATACCGCAAGCATAAAAACCCGGTCTGCAGTGCCATCCTTCAAGGGAATCCTTCCTCCGAAACGGCTGTTGTTGACCACCATAACATTGCCGTACTTTTTTTCATTTGCCCGGATATCTATACCGTAACCCTTGCGTATCTTTTTGGATATGCTTCTTAAAAAACGCCCGTTAAATCCGCAGCCGATATCCACACACACCGGTTTCGGAGACATCTCAATGTATCTCCTTATTTTCAGATACCTGAGGTATCCGAGAAACTTTTCAAAAAGCGGCCAATTATCTTCAAACTCATCATTACTCTTTTTACCCATATGCCCTCCTTTTTTGTTATGCAGCTTTTCAGAACCTATCGTTTCCTCCGGTTACGTCAGCCTACATTATAAGCTTTTTAAATTTATAAAAACATAAAAGCATAATAAATCCTGTAATAAAGATCTGAATTTCCCCAGATCAAGGGATACTTAAGTCCAGAAAGGAAATAAAAATTAAAATGGTAAACAAAAGACCACGCGATCGCCGCAAGTATAAAAAACCTTATCAATTTTCTGACTGCCGTACCGCCCTCTCCTTCGTACCCGTCAGCTTTCTGTATAATAAGCATTAATGCCGCAGCTGACGCAATAAGCAATGTAAGGGAAAAATCTGCCTCATAGCGGTATACGATACCGGCACTTTCGCTGTCAAAGACAAGCAGAATAAGAGCTGTCGCTACAGCTGTAATTCCAAAAAATCTCAGTTGTTTATTCCCTGCCCTGAAAAACAAAGCAGGAATAGCAAGCAAGGTCAGATTCACCGGCAACAGACCTGCAAAAATATACTCCATATGCATAAAACAGTGACCAAATGAATTTACTGATGTACCATCCCCCGGAATGGCGATAAACGGAAATGCGTAATTTAGATCAGGTAATTTAAGCAGGTACTCATATACCCCTATCAACAGTTTGTCCAAGGAAAGCGGGTTCAGTGAAATATCGCTTACTGTCATATTGTAATTGTTACCAAAATCAAATACAGAACCAAATCTTGCAGCATTGTAATACATAAGTCCCGCAGCTACGGGAATAAACGGAAGAATAAGGGCTGCCACGGATCCTGCCGCCGTTTTCCTGTCCGGAGATGCCTTTATCTTACCGGCAAACAGCGGCACTGCAAGCAATGCATATATTTCCATATTAGGTCTTGTACCTGCAATAAGTGCCATAATAAAGGATCCCGCCGCTATACGTGCATACAGTTTCCATCCTTCCGCTTTTAAGGACGATACCCAGAAATAAAGAGCCCACACAAGCATTGCCTCTGCGCAGGCGACAGGTACTGCGTAACCGTCAGGCTGATTCAAAAAGAAAGGTATCTGACTGCCGAAATAAATAAGCGTTGTAAGGATCAAGAGTACCGCATACTTAAGTTTTGGATAATAAACCAACGCCAATGCCCTGATCAAACCATATATTCCAATCAACAGAAATACTGCCGAACACAGAACCGGAATTGAATTTGGCATATGGGTCCCCAGCAATGCATAAATCGGCAGGTAAAAGATAAGGCAGGGAATTATACCGAAATATACATAGTACCTGCCCTTATAATATGCATAATCCCATTTTGCATAAACCCCTGTAGCCTCACGCAACGAATCATCGTAAGGGTTAGAAAGTGATGCAAGTGCAGGGTCAGGCTCCTCATTAATGAATAAATGCCCATCTGACAAAGCTTCAGCCAGATCCTGATATGGGTTAAACTCAACAAAATTTGTAAGATATGCATTGTCCCTGATAAGTATCCAGGCAGGCATAATATATACTATGCATAGTCCCAGCAAAACATATTTTTTCCACGATGCCTTTTCTGTTGCTTCCATACGCCACAGAATTGACGACGGACGGAGAGCATATACTGCGAAAAACACAAATACTGTCAGCAGGAAACGCCAGAAAGAAAAGATAACCGGGCGGTGTGCATTAAGAGTAATTCCCTTAACAGTTACAAGTACTCCGTTTGAAAGTGAAAACTCGGTCACTATGGCGCTTACCTTACCGGAAGTCTGCATGAATATATATTTTGATGCCTCATTAGTCTGTATAACAGGATGCGCTTCAAGATGCTCATATAAATCATTTCCTGCATCTTTTATGTGTGTTTTCACGTATAGAACACCTGATTCTGCAAAGGGCATATCTATCGAATCCGGTGTTTCTACATCCAGCTTTATATTATGTATATCAGCATTTCCCGTAAGCTCATCCAGATGTGTCAGATACAGAGCATGCACTGCGTTTCCATCCTCATCCACGCCGTCTCCGGTCCCGTATTCCAGCTCACTCTGAGTCTCTCCGTCCTTAAGTATATTTACCCCTTTTACGTCATCCGGCGTAAATTTAAAAACCCCTTCACCAAAATATTTCATCCCTGTCATCAGATGCCCATCAATAGGAACAGGAATTTCTTTATAAAACATGGACTGGACAGACCTGAAATTAAAAACAAGTATTTCCACTGCAAAAGCTGCAATGACTATTATCACTGCCGCCTTCACAAGGTTTGCATATTTTTTTGTCTGGTTTGCTTCTTCCTGTCTACTCTGATCAGACATTGCATATCCCCTCGTCATTTCTTGTCTTCATCCAGCTTCAACACGCTCATAAAAGCGCTCTGAGGAATCTCCACATTACCGATCTGCCTCATGCGCTTCTTGCCTTCCTTCTGCTTCTCCAGCAATTTTTTCTTACGGGTAATATCGCCGCCGTAACACTTTGCCAATACATCCTTCCGCATGGCTTTTACGGTCTCTCTGGCGATTATCTTGCCACCAACTGCTGCCTGTATAGGGATTTCAAAAAGATGCCTGGGGATTTCATCCTTAAGCCTCTCGCACATGCGCCTTCCTCTCTCATATGCGGAATCCGCATGCACTATAAAGGACAGGGCATCAACTTCCTCCCTGTTTATCAGTATATCCAGCTTAACAAGCTTTGAATCTTCATACCCCTTCAGTTCGTAATCAAAGGACGCATACCCTCTTGATCTGCTCTTCAGGGCATCAAAGAAGTCATAAATGATCTCATTTAACGGAAGGTCATACTTAAGCACAGCCCTGTCAGCCTCGATATATTCAATAGACTGATATATGCCACGCCTCTCCTGACAAAGCTCCATTATAGAACCTATAAAATCCTTGGTAACTATTATCTCGGCCTTTACTATAGGCTCTTCCATATGGTCTATCTCTGAAGGGTCAGGAAGATTGGAGGGATTGGTCAGCTCTATCATTTCGCCGTTTGTCTTATAGACCTTGTATATAACACCCGGAGCAGTAGTCACCAGGTCAAGGTCATACTCACGCTCCAGTCTCTCCTGTATTACATCCAGATGTAAAAGTCCTAAGAATCCACACCTGAAACCGAACCCCAGCGCAACAGAAGTCTCAGGCTCGTAATTAAGTGCCGCATCATTAAGCTGAAGCTTTTCCAGGGCATCCTTAAGCTCCTGGTACTTGGCTCCATCTGCCGGATACAGACCGCAGTATACCATTGACTGAGCCTTCTTATATCCCGGAAGCGGTTTATCACATGGGTTGTCCGCATCCGTAACGGTATCACCCACAGCAGTGTCCCTGACATTCTTTATTGACGCAGTGAGGTATCCTACCATTCCGGCAGAAAGCTCGTCACAGGGGATAAATCGTCCCGCGCCGAAAGTTCCCACTTCCACTACTTCCGCAGTCGCTCCGGTGGCCATCATTTTTACTTTGCTGCCTTTTCTTAGACAACCGTCAAACACACGCATAAATACTATGACTCCCTTATAGGAATCATATACAGAGTCGAATATAAGTGCCTGCAAAGGCTTTGATGCATCACCCTTAGGCGCAGGGATCTTCTCAACTATTGCTTCCAGAACGTCTTCAACATTAAGGCCTGACTTGGCTGATATCTCAGGAGCATCCATGGCCTCCAGGCCTATAACATCCTCTATCTCCTGCTTTACTCTTTCAGGTTCAGCACTGGGCAGGTCAATCTTGTTAATTACAGGAAACACTTCCAGATCATGCTCAAGCGCCATATAGACATTGGCAAGAGTCTGTGCCTCTATTCCCTGGGCAGCATCCACCACAAGCACAGCTCCGTCGCAGGCTGCCAGCGCCCGGCTTACTTCATAGTTAAAATCCACATGTCCCGGAGTGTCTATGAGATTGAGGATATACTCCTCGCCATTCTTAGCCTTATACACAGTACGCACAGCCTGTGCCTTGATGGTGATACCGCGTTCCCTTTCAAGCTCCATATTGTCCAGTACCTGGTCCTGCATCTCACGTTCCGTAAGAAGACCGGTCTTCTCTATGATACGGTCAGCTAACGTTGACTTGCCGTGGTCGATATGTGCTATAATGCAAAAATTTCTTATATGTGACTGATCTGTCATATTATTCCTTTCGTGATCATATAATATCTACGGTTATCCCACACCTAATTTATAATTGTACCAAAATATGTACTGTTTCACCACAAAAAGGCATGCTTTCAATTTCATTTAATAACCCCACATTATCTACCTGCTCTCATAGGTTCTCATCAAAAATTTGTAAATCTATAATTCTTAAAGCATAAAATTAACAGCATAATATAACCTATAATATAACTCAGTATTTCCATACAGAAGATGACGGCAGCCAGCCTCAGGTAGAATCATAAGTCCTCCAACAAAAATGGTCACAAGCAAAAAAATAACAACACTTTTCCGTATAACCTCACCTATTCTTCCACTTCCGTGAGACCGCACATTCACCCCCAGTTCCATTATGGCCAAGAATGACCATAAAAAGAAAACAAAACTGAAATCCATTGTATAGCGATCCGTTATGTAGCAAGTAAACACAGAGTCAAATATCATAACAAAGAAGGCACATACCAAAAGCGTTATCAGATAGAGAAACAACCTTTTTTTCTTAAGACTACGATGAAAGAAAATGCATAATCCCCCTAGCCACAGCATAGGAGAACTTATAAACAAACCTATTCCGGGCTTCGTTACATACAAAAGACTTCCTCCTTCCATTATCCTTTTTGCATTTTGGTATACCACAAAAGGAAAAGAATCAGAATACTCAGAAGATTCAAACATGTACTCGTAAAGTGTCCTAAAAATAATATAAGGCAAATATCCTATTCCTCCATTAAATGGAATGGTAGTCATATTCTTGGACACACCAAAATCAAAAGGGGAATCAAATCGAATATAATTATACCCCATGCAGAACGCTGCAATTACAAAATATGGAATAGCAATTGACAATCCCCCCTTAATCATATCCTTTGTGTTCATAGACTTAAGATTTGATCTATTGTAAAAAATAAATATCCCCCAAAAAGAGAACCCATATACCAAAATAGTAGGTCTACATAACGAGACTAGAGCCATGCACAAGCTTCCGATCAATATATACCCATACCTAAACCTAATACAACCATCATTAACTGTATCAATCCCCTTAATACATAAGATAATCCCACCAATAGTCAATGCCGTGGACATAAAAATGGGAATCATATACTGATCCGAAGCACTAATAAACAGTGGCAGATACATACCACATGACACAGCTAACGTCATAAGCATTCTCATTGCATAAGATGTATCTCTGTAGTACCGTTTTATTATCACACCAAAAAACACATATATTTCTGCCAGGATAGTCATACAAAGGATTATAACCGGAATATAATTTGGAAGATCTTTTCCTGTAAGCAACAGATACGGTATAAAAAATACTATACAGGGTAATACTCCAAAATACACATAGTACTTTCCATTGTAATATGCATAATCAAACCTTATTTCATTTGAGCTTGGATTCCAAAACACTATGTTTTCCGAATAGGCTTCCGCAAGATTTCCTCCCTTGCCAACATAAGTCTTCCCATGCAAAAGCGATCTTGCCAGTTGTGCATATTCATTTGGAAGAGTATTCCTTAATTGAAGATTTGACATAGACCACAAAAAAGATACAACTGCCACAACTGTAAAAAGTAATATTGGCAACCACACCTTCCAGCCGGCAGGAGAGATACAATCAGAATTCCATAAACGCTTTTCAAATAAAGACATATATACAAGAGTAACTATAAAAAAGATAGTAACCAGTCGAAACATGGAAATACGCATATCCTGCCTTGCATTAAACACTATATTGTTTAACCTGAAAGTCTTTCCCTGGCCAGATGCTGATTTTATTTCCAAGCGAATTTCTTTAACATCATCATACGTTTCCAACCAGATATACTGGGAAGATTCTATACTTTTCAACACACTTTTGTGTGTAGTTCTGTATAGACCGCTTTCAAGAAAAGTTATGCCATCATCCCCCATTTGTTCATGAAGTGCCTCATCACATACAAATATCTCCACATCACAAACATTGTCTTCCTGCCACATTGAAACACTTTCATCAACGATTTCAATATCCAATCGGATATTCTTCAAGGGCATATTTATATTTCTCACCAACAACTCCAAATGATCAGAGCCATCATCAAGCTTTAAATCACCATTTGCAAGCACATGTCCCCCTTCAATCTTCAACATATGCGAATCACACAAGATTGTTTCCTTATATACCATGGACTGAAAACAGCGCATATTAAAGATGAATATCTCAATAAGTATTGAAATCAAAAAAAGAATCACTATTTTTTTTACGATTTCCCTTCTCATCGTGCCACCCTAAACATATACATTACTCCATACCACAATTTTGGATTTCCTGTAATAACAGTCATTTCTCCATCAGAATAACAAAATAGTTGTGCGGCTCCCCAGAATATACTTATCAGAAGTAAAATAGCTATACATATCCATACTAGGCGCTTTATCTGATCATTATTCAATTCGAGCACATCTTCCTGTATTTCCATAAGCATCAGACAAGCAGAAAACAATATTGCAGGTGAAAACTCAAGGGTATATCGAGTAGAAATCGAGCCTGTATACAAACTTTCTATTATCATGACCAAAATGGCAACCAATAGCAAAGTTGGAATAATGGAATTCAATCCTCTTCGTTTTATTTTTTCTCTATATCGTCCCTGAAACAGCAACGCACCAACGAAAGGATTCAGCGCCAAAATCCCCCCCGCAAAAACGCTACTTGTAATAATACAACCAGCCTCGTTTATTTGTGAAGGTGCAGGAAATCTGGCACTCGGATAACCAAATTCTATAATCGGTGGTTTCAGAAAATAATCATAAACTGTCCTAAATATAACATATGGAAGAAAAATCGAACTTCCTTTCAACGGATGTATAGTTATAATATGAGATAAACCAAAGTCAAACGGGGAACCAAACCGTAACACATTGTATACCATACAGATTGCAACAAAAGAAATGAACGGCACAACAATTGCCATTACAGCTTTAAGAAGCCTCCTTCCTTTTATATTCTTAATCTGATCATAACGATTTTTAATAATCACCCCTAAGATAGCACCCCCATACAACAACATAATTGGTCTGCAAAGAGAAACTGCAGCAAAACATATACTGCAAAGCAGAATGCTCCATATCTTAATTTTCTTATCATCTCCTTCAGAACCTAATACAATGATAGTTCCCAAAAGGACCAAAACCACCCCGGAAAAGATAGGAATATCACAATGATCCACCTCTGTAGTCAGCATAACAGGTAAATACATTCCTCCTATTATAGCCCCCCACATAAGCGTAAACATTGCGAATGGAGTTTTTCTGTAATACTTTTTTATGACTATCCATAGCAATAGTCCAACTAATGCCGCCACCATAATTCTCAAAACAACATACGGAACACTATTGGGAAGATTTCCACCTGTTATAAGGTAATATGGAACATAAAACATAATACATGGCAGCATTCCAAAACAAACATAATATCGACCTTCAAAAAGAGCATAATCGAGCTTTACATTATCACTGTCAATATGCCAAAACACCGGGGTTCCTTCGTTATCACTGATCACAACAGGTGCTTCGCCAACATCCATTTTCCCAGCGCACAAAGCCTGTGCTAGCTCTGCATATGGGGAAACGGCATCAGTCACAATATTTCTGTTTGACAATGCCAAAAAGATAGTTGCAATTGAAAAAAGACAAAAAAGAAATGCTATAACTACGAGTTTCCACTTTTTTAAAACTACACAATCTGCTTTCCATAAGATTGTATTGATTAGTGAAAAATATACTATGACCAAACCCAAAAACACTAACAATACTCGCACCGGATTTATATCCATCGGCCGACTCGTGTTAAAAGAAATACTGTATATTCTAAAACCACATACATTATCAGACGAAGGATAGAGCAGAATTTCAAGTCCATGTGTATTCCCATAGCTTTTTAAATATATATAATGGGATTCTTTTATATCATGGATTATCTCACCTGCAACACAGGTAGCAGCACCATTTATCATTTTGGAAGCGCCACTTTTATCAACCTCCTCAAACATAGCATCATCAAATGGCATTACCTCGACATAGCAGACACCATCATTCAAATCTGATATTTGCGCCTCATCAACGCATTCTACATCCAGTACAATATTCCGAAGAGGATATCCGAATCCGGATATATCAATGCAGACACTATCGGCGTCATAGTCCATTACAATCAAACCATCTTCAGTAAGTGTGCCCCCAGAAAGTTGTACCACATACGAATCATCGATTACCTGTTCATTATACCCTGCAGTTGTGAATGTGCGAATATTAAAAACAAATATTTCTGCTAAAACTGATATACATAATAGCAGTACAAGTTCCGAAACCAACCGATATAAAATACTTTTATCCATATTATGATTACCTGTACGCTTTTTTTTTATCATAGACCTAAATTATTACACTATCCAAGTATTATTATTCCGTGCCAACGCTACAATGACCCTATAAGAATCATATATTGAATCTAAGACTTGCATCTAAAGATATATTAAAGCATTCACAAAAATTCACAGCTTAATTCTGACTAGATTTGTCTTATACATAAGGCTGTCCTTGTATGCACCTACACACTCAGTCAAAACCATACTATTTAAAGTCTATTCTAAGCTTAGCATTCTCCCCGCAGGATGATTCGCACATTTTCTTCAGGTTCTTCATATACTTGCTCATCATCACCTCAGCCTCCGCGGTATCCGTAAAGACTATTTCCGTATCTTCGTCTATCAGTTTAAAAACATCCCTCAGTTCTTCCAGAGTCCGCCCGAAATACGGTGGTATATCTATATTCTTTTCCAGCTGATCATAAAAATCATCCGGGTTGTACATCTTTGAAAGTGAAATTGTGTACTTCATTGCTTTTTGCCTTTCATAATTACTTTATCTAATTCCACAACCGATTATTAATTGTATCAAATCATACGCCATTTCTCCACAAAAAAGTGGGGACTAAATCCCCACTTTGTATACAATTCCAGTGATTCTATTAAAACCTGCTAATAATTATTAATCAAGATCTCCCGCTTCTCTCCAGTTGTCCAACTTAAGATTATCTATATCCACAAAATCCTTTGTGTTATCGGTAACAAGCGTGTATCCTTTTGACCTTGCATGTGCAGCTATCATCTTATCCCTGTCCTGATTCTGCTTTTCTTTTTTTTTCTGCTTAAGTTCGGCAAGGATCCTACCGAAATGAACCGCTGCTTTCGTATCAAAATCCAAAATAGGGATTCCCGCCAAAATCCTGTTTATAGCCTCTCTGTTCCTATCCGGATATTTACTGTTCATTATACCATATTCAAGTTCCGCATATGTTACAACAGAAATGCATACATCGTGACCTATATGCGACGCAAGTGTTTCTGTACACTTAGAGTCCGGGTGCCTAAGACAAAAAATAAGTATATTGGTATCAAGCATGTACATAATCACAATTCCACCCTTGTACCTGATACTTCTTCCGGTCTGCCATCTGCAAAGAAGTCATCGGAGAGTATTGAAAGGCCTGTATAAAACGCATCTTTCAATGATGCTTTCGGCGTGATTACAAGCGAATCACCTACCCTGTTAATTATAACCTCTGTATCCTCAAACTGGTATTCTTTAGGAATCCTTATTGCCTGACTGCGTCCGGACATAAAAGGTTTGGTTGTATGTAACGCTACTGCTTCCATAGTGTTTGCCTCCTTTATATCTAACATAATATATCATGATATATTACGTGTCAATATTTTAATCTTTTGTCAAAACCCTGAATGGACTCTCAGCAATTGAAAGGGCGTGACTAAAGCCACGCCCTCACATTCTTTTAAATTTAATAGCATTTATCTATTTGTTTAATTCATTTCTTAAAATATCACATCATCCCCTGGGGAAATTCTTGGCATAAACCTCCCTGAGCTTGTTCTGGGACATATTCGCATAAACCTGAGTGGTAGAGATATCGGAATGTCCAAGCATCTCCTGTACGCTGCGGAGGTCTGCACCATTCTCAACAAGGTGCGCAGCAAAGGAATGACGCAGGGTATGAGGTGTTATGTCAGATGTGATCCCGGCTTTCTTTGCGTAATACTTTACAAGCTTCCAGAATCCCTGACGGCTCATGGGCTGTCCTGAGCAGTTAGTGAAAAGCACATCGCAGTCCTGATCTGCCACCATTACCGGTCTTGCATTCTTAAGATAATCCGTAAGCGCACGTTTAGCAGGGGCACCAAAAGGTATCACCCTCTCCTTCCTTGCATCCCGGCACATGATATAGCATACCTGAAGGTTTACATCTGTAACCTTAAGATTTATCAGCTCAGAAACCCTGATCCCGGTAGCATACAGAAGCTCAAGCATAGCCCTGTCCCTGAGATCCTTGGGCGCACTGCCTCTGGGCTGGTCGAGAAGACGGTTTACCTCATCAGTAGTAAGAATCTCCGGTATCTTCTTCTCTATATGCGGTGCCTTCAGTCCATCCGAAGGGTCATCCTGGATATAATGATTACGGAAAAGAAAATGATAAAACGCTTTTATGGAAGCTATGTTTCTTGAAACAGTTGCCGCCGCAAAGTGATTCTTTTCCATATCAAGCACATAACCCTGAAGTGTCGTAAGTGTCACATCAGTAACATCATCAATGCCATGAGCTAAAAGATACGCACTGAACTTGTGCAGATCCCTCTTGTATGACATTTCCGTGTTGCTGGAGGTCTTCTTTACTTCCCCCATGTAGCTTATGAACTCATCCAAAATACTTTCTACTGTCATCTTATGTTACCGTCCTGTCTTTTTTTGCTCTTTTCGTAAACCCGATAGGGCTTTGTTTTTCAAGCATTGTTTTTCTGTTCAAGCTAAATTATAAAGACGAAATTTTCCAAAATCAAACCGTTTTTCAAGGGTTTTTCGGGCAAAAAAAGTCCATTTTTTCGGTTAACACAACATCTCGGAAATAATATTTTTATGTACACCACATCTTGAAAAAAATTAAATTTTCCTTTGACTAAAAAGGTCAAAAAGAGAGTTTTTGATGCTTTTTTTCAGCATATTTCACAAAAGAACAAGCCATTTTCGCTAACCCTTTGTGGATAAATGCTACAAGATTTCAATTACCTTAAAACACCGGTCATTCTATGTTATAATTAAAATCGCACTGTACAGGCAGTTGCCAAGTAAAAATAAATATTCAAGTTAGCAAAAAGATTGGCCCGGAAAGAAAATGCTGCAAATCCTTTATAACATCATAATCACGCCACTGGAACTGCTGATAGAAATAATATATACCTGCTCTTACCGTCTGCTTCATAACGCCGGCTTTGCCATTCTTGCGGTGAGTTTAGTTGTAAACACTCTTTTATTGCCATTATACCTGCGTGCTGATGCTTTAAGCGCAGAAGAATCAAAACGTCAGAAAGATTTGTCAGTCTGGCTTAAGCATATCCGTAAAGCTTTTGCAAAAGACGAACGTTTTTTCATATTAAACAGCTATTACCGGGAAATGAACTATCGTCCCATAATGGCTATATACAGTATCTTTCCCCTCTGTCTGCAGATTCCTTTTTTTATCGCCGCATATCATTTTTTTTCCGGTCTCAGTACTCTGTCCGGAACACCGTTTCTCATGATATCCGACCTTTCCATGCCTGACGGGCTTCTTGTACTGTCCTCACAGAATGCGGTCCATCTGCTCCCGATAATAATGACAGCTATCAACTGTCTTTCTGTATATGTTTATTCAAAAGAACTGCCTTTAAAAGATAAATTACGCTCATATGCCATAGCCCTTGTATTCCTGGTTCTGCTCTATCAGTCACCATCCGGGCTGTTGCTCTACTGGACTGCAAATAACCTCTTTTCCTTAATAAAAAATATTGTGTTATCTCATAAGACGCAGACAAAGCCTGTACATTCATCGCAGCAGGCTGACAAAGGATCCGGCATCATAACGTATTTACTGCTGGCAGAACTGACACTGCTTCTCGGCGGTATCATACCGGCAGATGTCGTTAATTCATCTGTGACTGAAATGGTTAATGTAGGCGTTAACACAACTCCTCTTCATTATGTTCTTTATGCATTACAGGTATATGGAGGCCTCTTTCTATTCTGGGGAACTGTCATACAGCTTATGCTCCCTCGCCGCAAAAGAGCGCTGTATACCGGTTTTCTTCTGGCTTTGTCCGCCTGTCTGCTGATCGGTTATTACTGCTTTCCATATACCGGAAGCAGCCTGACAAATGCCCTCACATTTGTAGGTACCCCGGTTATGCTCGACATCAGCTACATGATCCGTAATACTCTAGTCATGTTTGTCGTTCCACTGTTGACCGTACTGTTATGGAAGAAATATCCCAGATTTATATTTTCCATTGCAGCTGTACTTCCGGTTATTTCTATCATATTCTTTTTACGCGATGCGATAAATATACATGAAAAAAGCAGTGCGTGGTACAAAAGCCATCCTGACAGCGAATATCAGCAAAATAGCGCCAACATTCCCCTGTCAAGAAACGGAAAAAATATAATCGTCATTGGACTTGACCGTGCAATCAACAATTATCTTCCTTTCTTCTTTGCAGAAAAGCCGGAATTATACCAGTCTTTCGACGGCTTCACCTGGTATCCCAATACGGTTTCTTTCGGCATTCAGACACCGGTAGCCATGCCATCCCTTATGGGAGGCTATGAATACACTCCTTTTGAAATGAATGCTCGCGCAGACGAATCACTTATCGCTAAAACCAATGAAGCACTCAGGGTCATGCCTGCTGTCTTCAGCGAATCAGGTTTTAATGTTACCGTAATAGACCCTCCGTTAGCCAATTACCAGACCCCCGGTGATGTAAGTATCTATGATGACATTCCAAATGTAAATGCATTCCTGATGGATGGTTATTTTGCTTCAGAAGAAGAAAAAGCGATTGCGACACACCTGCTAGAAAGAAATACAGTATTTTTTTCACTCTACAGAAGTACCCCTGCAGTATTTAATAACTGCATATATGATGAGGGGCGCTACCTTAATGCCGAAGGATTTCTCCCACCGAGTTCCTTCATTGAGGCAAACTCGGTCTTAAAGAGTTTATCTTCCGTAAGTGATGTGAGTGATTCTGAAGAAAATAATTTTATAATTCTGTATAATAACACCACACATGAACCTGCCCTTTTGTCGTCTTCCGACTATGACGTATGTGCTCCCATTACCGGCTATAATGAAACTCCTCCCACGTCTCTTACTCTTGGAGACCAGACCATATCTTTTGTCGGCAGAGAAGACTTCGACACATCATTTTCTTTCGCACACTACCACATTAACATGGCTGCATTCCTGCGCCTGGCAGATTATTTTGATTATTTAAAACAAGAGGGAGTTTGGGACAATACCAGAATAATAATTGTCGCTGACCACGGAAAATCACTGAATAATTTTGATTATATGCTTTATAAGCTTGATCTTGATCCTCAATTACTAAGCACGCTCAACGACAGCACCAGGGCTGAGCTAAACAACTTTACGATAGATATTGAGTCAATCAACCCTCAGCTCATGGTCAAAGATTTTAATTCCGAAGGCTTTAACGTGGATTACAGTTTTATGACAAATGCTGACGTTCCCTGTCTTGCAACAGACGGCGTAGTCACGGCGCCTATCAACCCGTATACACTATCGCCACTGAGTATGGAACAAAAATACGATGAAGTGGATATACCATATATGGAAATTAAACACGGTTCTCCCTTTACAAACTGCTTTCCTATAGAAGAATCTCTCATCCTGCATGTGCATGACAATATCTATGACGAACAGAACTGGAGCTATAATTCAGGATATCCAAATGATTGATGTGCCTGTATTGCGTCATCTTTTGTCCTGATCACACACTTTATAGCTATATGCCATTACCGCAGCTATTGTCTTGGCATCTTGAAGCTTCCCCACAAAAATAAGCTTTGAAAGCTCAGCTATACTCCAGGCCTCCACATTGATGAATTCATCCTCATCAAGATTTCTTTCGCCTTTTTTCAGGTCTTCTGCCAGATATATATCTATCTTTTCATTTCCATAAGCTACTGTGGGGTAGATTGAGATCAGGAAAGAAACCTTATCGGAAGTGTATCCGGTCTCCTCGGCAAGCTCCCTGACTGCAGCATCCTTAGTGGGTTCATCCGGTCCATCAAGTCCTCCGGCAGGTATCTCTAATGTAAATCTGTCCAGAGCGTTCCGATACTGCCTTACCAGCAGCAATCTTCCATCATCCAGCACAGGAAGAATAGCTGCCGCCCCCTGATGCTTTATAAAATCATATTCGCAGATATGGCCGTTAGGTGCCTTTATCTTATCGTGGCAGTACGTGAGAATAGCCCCTCTGGCTATTTCCACCCTTTCAAGTCTCTCCGTACGCATATTTTCCTGATCATTCTGCCGAATCAATTCATGATCATCACTTTCCATTCAGAAACTCCTTTCTACCTTTCCCAAAACAAACCTCACTTAAAAACATATTCCTTTTATATGTGCAAATAACAAACAATACCACCCCCAATGCACCTAGTATTAACCCCATATTCACCCATCTACTCTTATATACAAACATCAGATCATGCTCCCCTTCCTCAAGCGCAATTCCTAAAAACGCACTATCCAAAAGCGCAAAAGTATCCACCCTATTTCCATCCACATAAACCTGCCAATTCTCATTATATGGAATGCTCGTGAACAGAATAGGTCTTTCAGCTGAAACATTGATATGACCCTCTATCCTATCGTCCCTAAACGACACAACTTCCATTGCTCCTGTCATGAGGTCTTTATATACGGACTCAAGCTCCTCTTTATTTTCACATGCAAAATAAATATCCTCATAATCAAAAGCCCTTGCCACCCCCGCATCCATGTATATATACAAACGATATAGACCATCATCCCCCATAGATAAAGGCAATATATGCGGCATAGACACTGTTGACATTCTTGAAGATGCTCCCCTATCAACATCTGAATAAATAATCGGCACGTTTTCATGTGAAGATGTCAGCCCCCACCGTCTCATATATGCATATACACATCCATCCCATTCCGGTTTTATCATGTATGTTACTCTGCCGGCCCCGCCTATTAGTTTCACCTTATAACCATCATCATACTGGATAAGTTCAATATTTTCCGGGATCACTAAACACTCCCCATCATATGGTACAAACACTTCGTGCCGGTCTCCGCACATGGTGCTGACCAACATATTTTGTTCCTCAAAAGGACTTTCCATTCCCGTATGATAGTCCTTCATTGCCGCATCTACCATGTATCCAATGGGGAGTGCATAGTCGTTCTTCTTAAATACTCCATGTTCAAATAAATCCGCAATACAGTAACCACATTCCACATCATATTTCTGGGAAAATAGCATCTGCATAAGACTAGTAGAACCGTAATCGTATACCTGCAGGGTATCCGTTGCATATCCGTATTTTTCAAGCAAATTCCGCACTTTTCCATTTTCAATCGAACAATAATAGCCTATCCCGTTATATCCATACTCTGATGAAGCATTATCAGTCATTGAATTGCGGAATCTAACACGGAAGAAATCCGATGCCCCCAGTTCTTCTTCCAGACGAATCTTTTCAATATTTTCAGCAGTTTGACTTCTTGCTACATCATAAACACACCTTTCTATAACCCTATCTTGCACAAATATCTGCCCTTTAAAAAGATTAAAAAAGAGTTCCGCTATCAATAGGCCCCAAAATGCGATAATAGCGACCTTTTTATTATATTCTTTTAGGATTATCACATATAATGGCATCAAACACGCCACTATTATAACACACCACATGGTCATTGTTTTTTCAGTCGTCACTCCCTGAACTCGTTGCAAAAGTAAAACAAAAATGCTGCCGGAAACCACCACACCACTGATAATCCATAAACTAATGGTACCTGCTTTTTTTTCTTTAATAACAAGAATTTCTTTAGCTGCTATTATTACCATACAAAAATCCAGCATCCATGAAAACCGGAACATGTACCAATTCGGAGCATCAAATGCATGTATAAAAAGATAAAGCGGTGGGACAAACGAACAGAGCACAAGAAAAATTAGCGGCACAAATGCAAAAAATCTTTTCCTTGCACTATTCCTTCTGTCAGAAAAAAAAGCCACTGTGAGCAACAGCGCGGGCATACCTGAATACATATATGGAATACTATTATGAGTATCCTGTGTTTGTCCAGGATATAATCCAGCCAAAAAAGTCCATGGGTACAGCTTATGCGAAAGCAACATATATGTATCCTCTGTCCTCATTGAAAATAGCTCATAACTAGATGGCAGTAGAACTGGTGATGCAATCAAAACTGCGATCATAACACATATAAAATACTTTACTATTGCCTTTCTCCAAAGAACCCATGTTCTTCCATACAAATACCAAGCGTATGTAAAAAAAATAACAGCTGAAAAAACCCCCATTATATAAGCGCAGTAGAACTGTACAATAAAACTATATGCGTAAACGATACAAAGTCCCCCCCACTTTCCGTTTCTCACAAAATGTTCTAATGCCAGAACTATAAGCGGCATGATATACAACATGTCCGTAAAACAGAGTGCTATATAGAAATAAGACATAAAAGAACATAATGCATAAGCAGTAGATAAAAGAACCAAAATTAAGTCATCCGTTTTAAGAAGTTTTTTAAGCAGAAGATGCATCGACACTGCAGAGCATGAAATTTTTAAACACACAATACAAAATACTGCAGTATCAGGATCAGGAATGAGGTAGCACAGAACATTGAACGGACTCAATGAATCAAAAGCGTTAATTGCCACTATAGGCATTCCCATTCCATTGCCAAAACTATAAATCAAGCTCTCTCCTTCAAACAGATTTCGCCAAAAGTCCTTTGCAATAGAAACATACTGAATCATGGCATCGCCATAAAGAAAGCAGTATTTTTGTCCTGGGAGCATACCTGATAAAGCTGTAGATGACACAAAAATCCCCAAAGGTAAAAGTGCAGCCAAAATACAGAATAATAATCTACTACCATTCTTCTTCATACTAATCCCATCCATCATATCATTAACCTTGTCAAATCACACAGTTATATCAAAGGAATTCTATTCTATTCCTAACAGCGAATACAATGTATATCGCCAATCCTACGATTCCGACCAGAATGCCCACAGACCTCCATGTGCTCTTGTATACAAATAGTACGCTATGTGATCCCTCTTCCAATCGCCCCCCCAAAAACGAGTTATCTACTAATGCAAGTGTTTCTGCCTTTTCTCCATCCACAAACACTTGCCAGTTCTCATTATAGGGAATACTTGTAAACAATATTGGCTTGTTATCTTTAACTAAAACACATCCCTCTATCCGATCATCTCTGAATGATACGACGTTCAGTGCACCCGCACTAAGTTCATCATATACTTTTACAATCTCAGATTTATCTTCATGAGCGAAATAAAGATTTTCGTAAGCAAACTGCTGCATCTTTGCCGCTTCCATAGTCAGATAGAGTCTGCAATTCCCATCTGTCCCTTTCGGAAGAAATATGATATGTGGCATTGTTACCCTTGAAAGCCTGAGCATCCCACCTATATCGCTATCAGAATAAATATATGGACTGACATTGTCAGAAGACGTTAATCCCCACATCCTCATATAGGCATAAACATTCCCGTCATACTCCGGTTGAATAACATACACAGACGTTCCATTTGGTGCATTCAGATTAACCATTGTTCCGTTAGTCGTTTCAGCAAATTCCATATTATCGGATTCAACATAACACTCACCTTCATATGGTATATATATTATGCTGCTTTCCGCATAGTGCTGTGGCCAGTGCATTCTGAACATCAAATGGGCTGTCTTCAGGCATTTGAAATTCCGATATATCCTGAGATGCCATAAACCCTATAGGTAAAGTATATTCATTTTTTTCAAATGTGTAACCGCTATCCTCTGTCACCCTTCCGAATTCACACTCTATATTGTATTTTTGAACCAGTACCATTTGCATGAAAGCCGTGGATCCATAGTCATTTGCTTGAAGATTAGCTGTGGCATAACCACACTTTTCCAAAAAATATCTTATATTCTCATTTTCAATTGAACAAAACCATCCCAAGCCATTGAATCCATACAGTGAAGATATATTATCATTAAGCGAATTGAGATATCTTATCCTGTAAAATCCCGATGGACTTACTTTTTCTTCGTTATCCACGCTCCGTAAAGCCGCCTTTGCATTTCTATCAGCTGTATCAAATGTCGCTCTGTCAAGGATATATTCCTAGACATGTGCCTGTCCCATAAGCAGATTAGCAAATAATTCCGACACAAATATGACTCCCAATAACAATATTCTTACTCTGTCCATTTTGTCGCTAAAGATCATATTATAAATTACCAACACACACATTATCATAATACCGGCAAACAGTGACATTGTATGCTCTGACGAAAGGTCCGAATTCTGCTGTATAAGCCATATAACAAAATAAGTTCCTCCCCATATCATACTGATACACCAAAGTATTTTTCGTGAAATTCCGTTTTCTTTTGCATTAGAAAGCTCTCGGGCTGCTATAGGAATCATACAAAAATCCATCATCCATGAAAACCGAAAAGCATATCCGTTTGGTGCATCAAACGCATGCATGAACAGGTATAACGGGCTACAAAAAGAGCATAAACACAGATATATCAGTGGAACAGCCGCAAATATCCTTTGCCTTTTTCCATTTTTTTTTATCTATAAAGAAAGCCGTCACGAGTATTAACACAGGCAAACCAACATACATATATGGAATTGTGTTGTGAGTATCCTGTGATTGTCCCGGATAAAAGCCTGCCAAAAATGTCCAGGGATACAGCACAAATTTTTCAAGCTTTCGGGTGTCAGACGCAAGAAAAGAATAAAGCTCGTATGCTGCTGGCAGAATCACAGGTGCAGAAATAAAAATCGCTACAACTACTGCAATTGCAAAACGGAGAATTACCTTTTTCCATAATTCAACAACTGTTCCATTGCAGTACCATGAGTATACGATAAAAAGTACAACAGAAAAAATGCCTGCCATATATGCAAAATAGAATTGAATGATGAAGCTATATGCATAAATAAGACAGAGCAATCCCCACCTACCGGTCTTTATCAACCTTACTATTCCCAATGCAATAAGCGGCGTTATGTACATGATGTCAATACAATAAAAAGCCGGATAAAAAAAACAAAAGCAAGAACATAACCCATAAGCTACCGAAAGAATCACCGAAACCACAATATCTGATTTGATCACAGTCCGTAAAAAAAGGCACATGGCCATAGACATACACATCAGTTTTGCGCACACCACAAATAAACATGCAACCTCAGCATCTTTTATCAAAAAAAAGAAAACATTAAACGGATTGATTGTATAAAAAGCGTTTATTGCCGCTGTAGGCATACCCATCCCGATTTCAAAACTATAGGACAGACTTTCCCCCATAAATAGTTTACGCATAAATGCAACAGAAAAATTAACGAATTGTTTTAAGCCATCCCCAGATAGAAAACAGTACTTCTGCCCCGGAAACATTCCGGATGCAACCGTTGCCGCAATAAAAATAGCAACTGGAATTATCCCCGCAAGAATTACACCTGACAAATTTGCTTTCTGTCCGTTTATAAAATTAACTTCTCTCTGTATTCTTAAATTATTCATCTTCTTAATAATTTTGGTTATTTTCACCTCAATGTCATAACTACTTCATACCGTTATATCCAAAACACCCTGCATTTGATTGCAGGGTGTAATATTCCAACATGATACTCATTATTCCTTTTTTACAAGCTCTTTAAGAACTTCTCGATCCTGTCCAATCCCTTCTCTATCTGTTCCATGCTTATTGCATATGAAAGCCTTACATGGTTCGGATATCCGAAATCTGCACAGGGAACTACCGCTGTATCAAAATCATTAAGCAGTATCTCTGCCATTCTGGCACCGCTGCCTATCTTCTCACCCTTGTATGACTTCTCACAAGCCTCATTGAAGTCTATGAATACATAGAATGCACCTTCCGGCTCAAGACACTCGCATAAAGGCATTGCCTTAACTCTTTCATACATGTACTTTCTGCGGCGGTCAAACTCAGCCTTCATTGCTTCCATCTCATCGGTAGGTCCTGTAAGTGCCTCAACAGCAGCCTTCTGGGCGATGGAATTTACATTGCTGGTTGCATGGGACTGCATAGCACTCATTCTCTTTGTTATCTCCAAAGGAGCACCTGCATAGCCGACTCTCCAGCCGGTCATGGCATAGCTCTTTGAAAGTCCGCTGCAGGTAATGGTACGGTCATAAATATCTTGCCCGAAAGATGCGATACTTACATGCTCCTCACCTGTATAGATAAGAGCCTCATACATTTCATCTGCCACTATGTAAAAATCCTTCTCAACGGCAATCTTTGCGATAGCTTCCAGTTCTGCCCTGCTGTATACCATTCCGGTAGGGTTATTTGGCGTATTAAGCACCAATGCCTTGGTCTTATCTGTAACAGCTGCTGCTATCTGCTCTGCAGTCACTTTATAGCCCTGCTCTTTTGTGCTGTATACGAATACGGGAACGCCGTCAGAAAGCTTTACCATCTCAGGGTAGCTGAGCCAGTAAGGTGCGGGAATGATAACCTCATCACCGTGATTGAGGAGCGCATCAAAAATATTCGTAAGCGCATGCTTTCCTCCGTTGGAGATTATTATCTGGTTAGGCTCATAATGCAGATGATTGAATTTCTCAAACTTTTTGCATATAGCCTCCTTAAGCTCGTTTGTACCTGAAGCAGGCGTATATTTGGTAAAACCATCATTAATGGCCTTAATGGCAGCATCACAGATATTTTTAGGGGTAGCAAAATCCGGCTCGCCTGCGCCGAAGCCCACTACATCCCTGCCCTGAGCACGAAGCTCCTTGGCTTTTGCGGTAATAGCCAGTGTAGATGAAGGCTTTACCTGCTCTGATCTCTTTGATAATGTCAATGCCATTGTTTTCTTCCTCCGTTGATCTGTTTATATCTAAATCTGATGACTCTTTGTAAGCCGCAGATCTGTAACCTGATTCATCGACATCACGTCAGCTTGCTTCCGCATTTTATGCAGAAAGCCTGCTCCGGCTTGATGGGTGCGCCGCACCTCGTACAGAAGCTGTTAGGTCCTGCCGTGACAGTACTCTTCGGGGTTCCTCCGTACTCAGTCCCCGGCTGCGGTGTAAGTGATACTGCATCCGTTGCCTGTCTTATTTCACTAGCCTTTTTTTCCATTTCCATGATCTTTGATTCATGGAAACGTATGGCATCTATTGTTTCCTGCAGTCCGAACTCGCTGTCTCCGCTTTCTTTATGAGCCTCGTAATACTTTTTGCCCAGATTTTTAAAAAGCTCATCTACCTGTTTCTGCTCAGAGCTTATCTGGCTGCGAAGCTTCATCACTTCGGTATTACCTTTGACTTTTTCACCAACTCCGGTCGTAAACGCCGTAAAAGACTCTTCAAACCCCATGTCTGCCCCCTGCACTTTTGGTGCCTGTTTTTTCACAACGGCTGTATTATAGCATTATTGACAGAAAAAACGCAATAATAATCAAAGGCAATTATGGTATAGTAAAATCAGTACGATTCGGAGACTGCACGATTGAGATATGAAGCTTTAAAAACAGAATTAGATCAAAAACTCATTTCCTACCGCAAGCCAATGGAAAGAATGTTTTATTTTTTCTTTGCGCTTGGTTTTCTTTATGAGTATCTGACATCATCCATGCTCTACAATCCGCTTCAGAATGCCCTTCTGTCCGCACTTTCCATATTCCCCATACGTGCTGTTGAAATGCTTTTTTACGGAATAATAAACCTGAGGTATCTGATCATATTTCCTGCCATCTATACGATCAGCTGTGAAATAAAGAACATGCGTGACAGGATAATCCTCTCACTACTGCTCTTTTCAGGCTGGTTTTATGCCCTGTACTGGCGTTCAGATCCGGAATGCCCCGTTTTTTATGCACTGCTCGTTATCATTGCCTGTGCAGAACGGGATATAAAAAAGATATTTAAAATATCGCTCATAATCGGTGCCGTAATGATCGTCATATCTTTCATACTCTCGCAAACAGGCATAATAGATGACCTGGTATGGCAAAGACCGGGAGAGGATCTGCGCATGAGACACGCTTTCGGAATGATCTACTGCACAGATCTGGCTTCTCATGTTATGTTTCTGATCTTTTTATATATGTTTATAAAGCGCGGAAAACTAAAATTCACAGAATATCTGTTAATTCTCACACTTGTTTTGGTAAACGTCCTTTTTGTGGATGGTCAGATAGCAGCTATATGCACACTTCTTGCTATGGCAGGCTGTGTCTATAACAGTGTGTCTTGTGGTAAAAGAATAACTCTTCCCCCAAAAATCCTGAAAATCCTGAAGCTGCTCATGATTTCTTCATTCGCCGCCTGCGCTGCCCTGCAGTTTATATGGGCCATATTGTACAAGGATGATCCGAATATCTGGTATAACAGATACTATTCCCTTGAAAACCGGATCCGCACAAATTACCGGCTGCTAAAAAGCTTTCCTTTTTCCTGGTTTGGAACAGATTTTCTTCAGGTCGGTCTTGGCGGAACCGAAGAAACACCGACTTACTATTTCTGGGTTGACTGTTCCTATACCAGATTATATGCAATGTACGGCATAGTTGCTTTTGTGATCTTTATGGGGTTGCTTACCTGGATAGTGATCCGGCTGATGAAAAAAAAGAACTATTTCGGGATGTTTCTGATGGCAGTCATCGCTCTTGACTTAATGGTCGAACACCACATCATTGAAATAGCTTATAATACATTCCTGGTAATTGCTTTCGCAAATCTTGATTCCCTGTCTGCCGGAGACAGGGATCTGCTTCCTTATTCATGCCTCAAAGAAAATATATCCGAACAAAAACAGCCTGAACCTATATCCGATCCGGCTTCGGATCAAAACTGAATCCATCCGCGTAGCCTTTTATCAGTATTTTTATTTTCCCGTTGCGGTTACCTTTTTCAAACAGGATTATGCGGAAAAAGGTATATACAAACTTAAGCACCAGGTATACACGCCCCTGCAGCCCGTATTTCCTGTAAAAATGCACATCATTCCGATACAGATAATAAAACCTTTCCAGCCTGTCTCCCCTTGCCTTTATGATATCTGCCTTTATATTTTCATCCTTTGCATGCAATACACGGCTGGCTGTGACCCAGTATGACGGAAATCTCCTGCTGATCCTTGCTGTATATTCATAATCTTCTGTCCCTATGAAATACTCTTTTATCGGCAGCCCGGCTTTCCTTACAGTCTCTGCCTTTATCATTATGGATGCCCAGGAGGCCATCTTCACTGGAATAAGATTTCGCTTTTTTGATACCGGGACAAATCTTAATGGTGCATTTTTGGGGATATTGGCCTTGCATAATGAGCCGTCCTTCCAGCAGGCCAGGCTCACTAAAAAACCCCATCGTCCTCCAAGATATCTGTCAGCTCTTAACAGCTGTTTAAGCGCTGTCTCATCCGGGATCACATCATCATCCATAAGCCAGAGGTTTTCATACCCCAGCGTGACAGCCTTTCTTATGGCATAATAAAAGCCCGCACTGCCCATATTGGCACCAAGGTCATAATATATGACCTCCGGATACTTTCCTTCCGCTCCGAATAAAGCCTCTGTACCGTCCGTACTGCCTCCGTCTGCTACCATTATATCAAAACAGACATCTTTCTGCTCCGTAACCGCATCAATACAGCGGCATAAAAGCTTTTTTCTGTTGTATGTCAGAATTACAGCAGCTGTTTTTTCCATACATATCCTGTACCATTTATAATAATCTGATATAGTTATTGCACTTTGACGGCAGAAAATGCTTATCTGTGCCCTGCCTTGTATTTCAGTGCTCCGACAGTTTCAAACATAAGCCTGATATCAGTGAGAATACTCATTTCCCGGATATACCTGAGATCCATATCCACCCATTCATCCCATGGAACGAATTCTCTCCTGCTGACCTGCCAGAAACAGGTAATACCGGGCTTTACGATCCAGCGCTGTTTTTCGTATTCATTGATTTCCTTATCTGTAACCTGTATTGGCCTGGGACCTACCAGGCTCATCTCTCCTTTAAATACATTCCATAGCTGTGGCAGCTCATCTATGCTGGTCCTGCGGATGAACCGACCAACAGTTGTTACCCGCGGATCATTCTTTATCTTAAACGCCAGGCCGTTTATATCACCGGCCCTTAAATATTTCTCCGTCTTGCTCTCAGCGTCGACACACATTGACCTGAATTTATGCATTGGAAAGATCTTCATATCTTTTCCATATCGCATACCACTGTAAAAGGCGGGACCTCCGTCGCAGGCTTTAACAGCTATTGAAGTCACTATAAATACCGGTGACAGGATGACCATTGCCGCTACAGACCCGAAAATATCAAAAAGCCTCTTTATCATCTTATATAACACAGGCTTTTTTTCATAGATTTCACGCATGTCAACACCGGCATATGCACCTTCCTTAGCATCTGCCGATACTGAACCGGTTTCCGGTTTTACGATTTTTCCCCTGTGCCTGTCCTCTCCCATAAATCCCCGCTTTATGATCGATCCGTCAGTCCTCAGCCGGCTTTACACCTTCCAGCGACGGCTTCACCGTCATGGAATAATTAGTATGATATATTACAAATCCCGGAGCTCCGCCGGGAGTTTTTTTCAGATTCTTCCTGACGGTATAGTCCACATCCACTTTGCCCTGACCGCCTGCCTTGGAATAATAAGCGGCAACAGCAGCCGCCGTTTCATAAACGCTGTCCGGAAGCTCTGCACTGTCTGTCTTTACGATCACATGGGATCCCGGGATCTTCTTTGCATGGAACCACATATCGCCGCCGTTTGCCAGCTCAAAGGTTATATACTCATTCTGATGGTTATTCTTGCCCACATATATATGGTATCCGTCTTCAGTCACATAGTGGAGCGGCGCTGAACAGAGCCCCTTTGCCTTTGTCCCGGCATTTTTTCCTTTGCCTTTGCCGTTTGAGCCCTTACCCTTTTTGCCGGACATGCCCTTTTCCCCACTGATATAGCCTGCATCATACAGCTCCTGCCTGATTTCCTTAAGGTCATCCTCATTCTGCGCCATATCCAGTGCCACCTGTATGCTCTCTAGGTGCTCAAGAGCCTTCATTGACTGCTTTATATATACGGACAATGCCTCATATGTTCTTTTCTGTTTCTTATATTTATCAAAATATTTATTGGCATTATCCTGTGGAGACAGTGTGGGATCAAGGCTTATGCATACATCCTCGCCGGTATTGTAGTCCTGCAGCACGCACTTATCTGCGCCTTCTTCTATCTGCCAGGCATAGGCTCTTATCAGCTCCCCGTAAAGCCTGTTTTTCTCCCTCTTCTCCGTATCGCGGCACTGCTTTTCCTGCAGGCCCAGCTTCTTAGACACTCTCTCGGTGGCATTCTGCACTGCGCGTCTGAGCTCTGCGCTGCGCTGCCTTATGCGGACATGGAGCTCCTTTTCCCTGTAGAAAAGCTCCAGAGTCCCTGACATACCGTAGCCTGTCTTCTTCTCGGGATACATCCCCGTATCGATGGCAGCATATTCAGCGGGGACACCGTCATGATAATAGACCACGGGTGAAAAGCCGCCTATACGTATCTTTTCAATTACTGATGAAAAAACCTTTTCGACACTTTCCCTTTCGTTTACATCAAGCTCTGAAACGATCCTGTCACCGTCCACCCCTGCCACTCTGATGAACTCTGACGCCGCAGTATTGGAAATCCCTATGTATGTTGCTAACGCCCTGTGTACAGACATATTTGCCATTTCCGGCAGATCCAGATATCTGCCGTCCTTTATGCTCAGGGGATCGATCCGTCCCCTGGTCTCCGGTATGAAATACTTCCTGCCGGGCAGGACCTCCCTTACAGAGCTCACCAGATTGGATATACGCTTGATGCTATCGATTATCTCATCCTTATCATCCGTAAGTATGATATTGCTGTGCTTACCCATGATCTCAGTGATCAGGAAGAGCTTACGCATATCCCCCATTTCATCCATGTGCTCCATCTCAATACGGATCACTCGTTCAAGCCCCGGCTGGGTTACCGACAATATCTTTGCATTCTGTATATACTTTCTGAGCAGCATACAGAACCCCGGTGCATTCAAGGGATTTTTCCTGTTCTCATCCGTAAGATAAACCAGCGGAAGTGACGCATCGGCAGAAAGCAGCAGTCTGTACTGCCCATTCTGTGCCCTTACTGTCAGCACTATCGCATCACTCTCAGGCTGGGCTATCCTGTACACCCTGCCGCCGGAAAGCTTTTTATTCAGTTCATCGGTAACAGCCGCTACCGTTATTCCATCATAAGCCATATTAATGTCAACCTGTTATTATTCATTTTAACCCAGACTGCACACAGTAAATTACCTCAGGTGCTTCAGAGCCATATTAACAATCCTAGTATTATGAACAATGAGCCGGAAACCATACGGATTTCCGGCTCATATTTTCATTATTCATTGCATATTATTTATACATTTTCGCAAGGCCTGTGCAGCTAACGCTTATAGCCTTACTGATCACTTGTCATGCTTTATCACCTATCAGCCAGTCATACATCTCCTGGTATTTCTGTGCTGATACATGCCAGGAGAAATCAGCCGCCATGGCCCTGTCTATCATCTTGTTCCATTCACGTCTCTTGTCATAATATATGCGTTCAGCATACCTGATGGAGGCTAACATCTCATGTGCATTGTAATTCATGAATGAGAACCCTGTACCGGTACTGTCAAATTCATTATAAGGCTGCACCGTATCCTTGAGTCCCCCTGTCTCCCTTACGATAGGCACTGTACCATACCTGAGAGCCATAAGCTGTGAAAGCCCGCAGGGCTCGAAAAGACTGGGCATAAGGAAAGCATCGCATGCTGCATATATCCTGTGGGAAAGCTCCTCGGAATAATAGATATTCGCAGAGACCTTGTTGCCGTACTTCCAGTCAAAGTGGCGGAACATATTCTCGTAGCGCTCCTCACCTGTTCCCAGCACAACGATCTGCACCGCATCCTGGCAGAGCTCATCCATTATATAAGCGATAAGGTCAAAACCTTTCTGATCCGTAAGCCTCGATACGATACCTATCATCATGACCTTGTCATCCTGATCCAGCCCTAACTGTTTCTGAAGCGCACGCTTATTCTTGATCTTCTCCTTGCGGAAATTCTTTGCATCATACTTAAACTCGATGTATTTGTCCTTGGAAGGATCATACTCCTCATAGTCTATACCGTTAACGATACCCCTGAGGCTTCCGGACCGTGCTCTGAGCAGGCCGTCCAGTCCTTCACCATAGAAAGGCGTCTTTATCTCCTCCGCATAGGTGTCACTTACGGTGGTTATCGCATCAGCATATACCAGACCGCCCTTTAAAAGATTAGCATCCTTATATGCCTCCAGCTTATCCGGGGTAAAGAAGCTTGCCGGTATGCCGGTGATATCACGCACATCCTTGACATCCCACTTGCCCTGGAACTTAAGGTTATGTATGGTCATTACAGACTTCATCCTTGAGAACATGGGATTGTCCGAAAAACGCTCCTTAAGATATACGGGAACAAGTCCTGTCTGCCAGTCATGACAGTGGATAAGATCCGGTTCAAAATCTAAAAGCGGGATTGCGGAAAGAGCCGCCTTTGAAAAGAATGAGAATTTTACGATATCATCGTAGACATTTCCGCTGTAAGGCTTAAAGCCGCCAAACATCATCTCGTTATCGATGAAATAGTACTTTACGCCGTCATATTCAGCCTCAAGAATGCCTACGTACTCATTGTTCCAGTGAAAGTCCATATAGAAGTGTGTCTTGTACTTCATCAGGTCCTTCATTTCCTGCTTCATGCAGGTATACTTAGGCATTATCACCCTTACATCAAAATAGCGCTTGTCAACGCACTTCGGCAAGGAACCAACTACATCAGCCAGCCCTCCTGTCTTGATAAAAGGAACGCCTTCTGATGCGATAAATAAGATGTTTTTCATTTTACCGTAACCCTCCATGTGTTATGAAAACAATCCGTTACCATCCGGTCCGGTAAGAAACACTTGATGTCACGAGTGTACCGGATAGTACATTCATCGATGTCATACCGGCCCCCACTACCGGTACAATCCATGTTTAATTATATAATATCCTGCATTTTTATTAAAGTGCCAACTATGCCGCCAATCGCATTTTTCATTGTGCATAAATCGGCTTATACATTCTTTTATAAAATGTCAACTGTCGCATCAGCCTGCTTTCACTCTGACGGCTTCTGCCTTAAGTTCCTGCGCATTTGCGATCGCAGTCTCCGTTATGCTGCCGCCGCCCAGAAGCCTTGCAAGTTCATTAAGGGACTGTTCCTCATCAAGCCTGCCTATATTAGTCTCGGTCCTGCCATCCACTTCAGACTTTTCAATGCAGAAATGTGTATCCGCCATGGCCGCTATCTGAGGCAGGTGTGTAATGCATATGGTCTGGTGTGATTTAGCAATGGCTGCCATCTTTTCCGATACCATCCATGCGGTCTTGCCGGATATGCCGGTATCGATCTCGTCAAAAATAAGTGTCCCTATCTCGTCCTTGTCCGCCAGAACGGCTTTAAGCGCAAGCATGATACGGGACAGCTCACCGCCGCTGGCTACCTCGGATAAAGGTCTTTTCTTCTCACCTGGATTAAGGGATATCATGAACCTGACATCGTCATTTCCGTCACTGCCATAGTTCTCCCTTTCCGTAACCTCTATAGTGAATGAAACCTTCAGGAAATTAAGATCCGTAAGAGCTGATGTGATCTCTTTTTCCAGCATTTTTCCCTGTTTTGTGCGCAGATCATGAGCCTTTCCGCACAGTTTTTTAAGTTTCTGTTCTGCCTCATCCTTCTGCTTTGAAAGCTTTTCCAGTACCGCATCCAGATTCCTGTATTCCTCGTACTCTGCCCGTCTTTTCTCAAGGTATCCGGCTATCTTTTCGGTGGAGCCGCCGTACTTGGACATCAGATGGTTCAAGACATCCATCCTCTCCTCAGTCTCCTTGAAAAGAGCCTCGTCAAACTCCGAATCCTCCATATAGTCGTCCAGTTCCCTTGCTGCTGTCCGCAGCATATCCTCACAGTCTGCAAGCTCTCCGGCGATACCTGAAAGCCCCTCGTCAAGTGCAAGAGCGGCATTCATATCCCGCACTGCCCTTCCGGCATATTCCACTGCCCCCTCTCCGTCAGGTGCAAGAGCCTCCCTTACTCTTCCGAGGATTTCGAATACAGCCCCGGAATTCTTCATTTTCCTGTATCTCTTTTCCAGTTCCACCTCTTCGCCAGGAATTATATTTGCAGCTTCTATCTCATTTATCTCATATTCCGCAAGACTCAATTCCCTCTGTCTTGACGCATCATCAACTGACAGTTCCTCTATCCTTCCGCATATGCCGTTATAATCCGCATATGCCTTTTTTATCTCCGAAAGAAGCTTCTCCATATCCGCACCGCAGTAAATATCCAGAAGCGCTTTCTGCCTGCTCTCCCTAAGCAGTGACTGGTGCTCATGCTGGCCATGTATATCTATAAGCAGAGACGAAAGCTCCCGCATCTGCTTTAAAGTAACCGTCTCACCGCAGACCTTTATAACAGACCTTCCGGGTTGTATCTTCCGGCTTAATATTATGGTTCCGTCCTCTTCTATCGGCATATCCAGAGCCTTTATGGCCGAGACAAGATTTTCATCATCCACATGAAAAACCAGCTCGGAAAAAGCATATTCCGCCCCTTCTCGTATGATATCGCTCACAGCCTTTTCCCCAAGTGTGAGAGCGATGGATCCGATCACCACGGATTTACCCGCACCGGTTTCACCCGTAAGTATATTAAGCCCCTTGGTAAACTCCACATCAGCTTCCTTTATCAGGGCAAAATTCTTTACCGTTAAGCTTTCAAGCATTTATTTTTCCTCCGTCAAACCATCTTCTTTTGGAGAATCTGCAGAAATCCGTCGTCAGAAAGACGAATGATACGCGTTACCTGCCCGGAACTTGTCACTTTGACCACATCCCCTTCCTGAAGGGCCGCATGCTGATTGCCGTCAAAGCTGACACCGGTTGCCACCGGATGACGCCCTGTAGACGGAAGTATGGAAACAGCTACCACGTCATCTCCGGAAAAGATAACACTTCTGTTATTTAAAAGATGTGCAGCCACAGGCGTCATCTGTATAAGCCTTGCATCAGGCTTTACTATGGCGCCGCCGGCAGAAAGATTATATGCAGTAGATCCGGTAGGGGTACTGATTATGATCCCGTCAGCCCGGAAGTCACTCAGGTACGATCCGTTTACGCTTATGCTGTATCCGGATAACATCATGTCCCCACGTCTGGCTATCACAACATCATTAAGCGCATGTCCGGTTTCCACTACTTCTCCGTTCCTGTATACTGAGCCCCGGAGCATCATGCGCTCTTCTATCTTTATATCATCCGTGAGGAGCCTTTTCAGCGCCTTCTCACTGTCAGAAGGCTCAACTTCCGCAAGAAACCCTACTGCTCCCAGATTGAAGCCGATAAGGGGCACACCGCTTCCTATGGTACGCTTTGCAGCCGACAGAACCGACCCGTCACCACCGATAACAATGATAGCCTCTATCCCCTTTGTATCAATATCTTCATCATCACAAAGATCCAGCAAGGGTGTATTGATCCCCTCTATGCCGGCTTCTTTAGCAAGCCTTACAATATCTTTCCTGATCTTTTTCCCCAGTTCAAGATTCTCATCCTTTATGCTGTTGGACAGTATACAAATATTCTTCACAGTTCACCTCATATCTGGTACGTCACCCAAGCACCGTCCGAATAGGACGCAGCAAAACGAAGGTAGCGAGTGTTAAAACCGCTAAAAGCGGTTTGAACCACGTGGTCTTGCGGCATACAGACGGACAAAGAACGCATCATTTGTCACTGAATTCTTATAAGCTCTCATGTGCCCTGCTGACTATAGCGCTAATCATATCCTTGTCAAAGCCACCATCCTCATCCGCATTCTTTCTAAGGTACATCAGGTACTCTATATTCCCCTCCGGTCCTCTCACCGGCGAATACTCCAGTCCGCATATGGCAAATCCTGCATCAGACGCAAAACCGAAAACATTCTGTATGACTTCCTCATGGACCTTTGGATCCCGTACAACACCTTTTTTCCCCACCTTCTCACGGCCGGCCTCGAACTGAGGCTTAATAAGACATGCCATCTCACCTTTTTCCTTAAGAAGCGGATAAGCCACGGGAAGGATCTTTGAAAGTGATATAAAAGAAACATCCACGGACGCAAAATCCACCGACTCCTTTATCTGCTCATCCGTAACATAACGGAAGTTGGTCTTTTCCATACAGACCACACGCTCATCCGAACGAAGCTTCCATGCAAGCTGCCCATATCCCACATCTATGGCATATACCTTTACCGCACCGTTCTGAAGCATGCAGTCGGTAAAGCCGCCGGTTGACGCACCTATATCCATACAGATACAGCCATCCAGATCAATCGGAAATGAAGCAAGCGCCTTTTCCAGCTTAAGCCCCCCGCGGCTTACATACTTTAAACTGCTGCCCCTTACCTCTATCTGAACATCCTCAGGGAATGTACTTCCGGCCTTGTCCTCACGCTGTCCGGCTACGAAGACATTACCTTCCATGATCATTATCTTTGCCTTTTCCCTTGAGGGCGCAAGCCCGTTTTTAACAAGAAGAACATCAAGCCTTTCTTTCATAAAACTGCCCTATCCGCATATCACATACTATGATCTTCTCACACCGCCGACTCAGCTGACGGTCCGGGAAAAATCTGTCTTCAGTCACAGAGCCTCCAGTATCCTCTCACAAATGGAATCCGCATCTATCCCGCATTCCCTCTGTAATGAAACCACATCACCATGCGGCACATATGAATCCGGCAGTGCGATATTGATCATGGGCTTTCTCTCTGCAGTCTCCGTATTACGGTCATACAGATAACCGAAGCGCTCCCCGAAGCCTCCGCAGAGTGCATTTTCCTCAAGCGTGACGATCAGCTTATGACCTTTATTAGCGATCGTCACAAGCTCCGGATCGATAGGCTTTACAAACCTCACATTGACAAGACTTGCTTTATGACCGCTTTCCAAAAGCTTATTCCTTACTTCAACAGCGGTCTTCACCATGGATCCCACAGCCAGAAGACATATCTCCTCTTCCTCGTATATGACCTCGCATCTGCCCTTTTCTATCGGTGCCCTGAATTCCTTAAGCCCGTCATAGGCCTCTCCCCTGGGATAACGGAATGCTATGGGATGTCCGTAATCCAGTGAAAAACAAAGCATATCGGAAAGCTCCCATTTATTCTTCGGAGCCATGACCGTCATATTCGGAATGGTAGAAAGATACGACAGATCAAATGCTCCATGATGAGTCTCGCCATCGCTTCCCACCAGACCGGCCCTGTCAATCGCAAAAGTAACCGGCAGGTCCTGTATGCATACATCATGAAGGATCTGGTCGTATGCCCTCTGCAGGAAAGACGAATAGATGGCAACTACAGGCTTTCTGCCGCCGGTGGAAAGTGCCGCCGCAAAAGTCACTGCATGCTCTTCGGCTATCCCCACATCAAAGAACCTTTCCGGATACATATTATGAAACCGCTTAAGTCCCGTACCGTCAGGCATGGCCGCAGTAATAGCTACAATGTCCTCCCGCTTCTGTCCAAGCCTGCACATTACCGTAGAAAAAACATCCGTATAGCCCGGCTTATCCTTAACCTTTTTGGGGATTCCCGTCTCGATATCAAAAGGCTCCGCTCCATGGAATCTCGAAGGGTGCTTTTCTGCCGGCAGGTATCCTTTTCCCTTCTCCGTGATCACATGGACGATAACGGCTCCCCTGACTTTTTTGGCCACTTCTATCAGGCGGACCATTGCCTCCACGTCATGTCCGTCTACAGGTCCCAAATAAGTGATGCCCATATCTTCAAAAAGCATGTTCTTAACAAAGAGATTCTTAAGAGTGCTCTTTGCTGTACGGATAGACCTCACGGTACCGTATCTTTTTGCATCCATGAGCTTGTAGTACACGTTGTCTTTGAGATCAAGGTAGTTGGAGCTTGTCCTTATTTTTGTCAGATAGTTGGACATCCCCCCCACATTCTCTGCTATGGACATATTATTATCATTCAATATGATTATAAAATTCTTCTTAAGGCGCTCATTAGAGGCATTGTTTAGTCCTTCGTAAGCCATTCCTCCGGTCATGGAGCCGTCACCGATAACGGAGATCACTGTATAGTCGTCACCATTCAGTTCCCTGGCCGCCACCAGGCCAAGTCCTGCAGAAATAGAGGTAGACGAATGTCCTGTATTAAAAGCATCACACTCGCTTTCCCTGCGCTTGGGGAACCCGCTCATGCCGCCGTATTTTCTCAGAGTATCAAAGCCGTCACGTCTGCCCGTCAGAAGCTTATGGGTATAGGACTGGTGACCCACGTCCCACACGATCTTGTCCTGAGGCAGGTCAACAGACAGATGAAGTGCCATGGTAAGCTCAACCGTCCCCAGATTGGAAGCCAGATGTCCGCCGGTATTACTGATATGTTCTATAAGAAATGCTCTTATCTCTGCCGCAAGGTTTTCATAATCCTCCGGAGAGATCTTCTTGATATCATTTTCTTTTTTTATCCTGTCTAAAATCGGCATTATATTTTCCTGTTTTATAAATTATTTTTTCCGTTTGCACGACCCACTTAAACACCTTCAAACAAGGCTGCACAGCGTGGAAAATCTTAGTTGGTCATTTCCTTCTATCCACAAGGGAATCAATAAGTGCGGTCAGAAATGCCCCGGCCTGTGCAGCGTCCTCGCTGTCTGCCACAGTAATCCCTGCCACCAGGTCATGAGCCTGTGCCGACAGTCTTCTCTGTTCCTTTTCAGCCCCTTCCATCCCCAGGTATGCAAGATATGTCTTCTTGCCATTTCTTTCATCGCTGCCGGCAGGCTTGCCGATTTCCTCGGTAGTGCCGGTTACGTCCAGTATGTCGTCCTGTATTTGGAAAGCAACTCCAAGACATCTTGCCGCTTCAGAAAATGTATCCGCTGTCTGCCCATCAGCACCTGCCAGCAATGCGCCGCATACCATTGATGCCTGAAGCAGGGCCGACGTCTTATTCTCATACACGAACAGTATGTCGGCTTCTGACAGTTCCAGGTCTTTTTCCTCTGCTTCCACATCGACTGCCTGTCCGCCTATCATCCCATAGATTCCCGCCCTGTCAGCAAGCACGGCAAGGGCTTTTAGGATATTCGCATTATCCTCCGCTGAAGAGGCAAAAGCAGTACTCTTAAGTGCTGTCTCAAAAGCACTGTTTAAAAGTCCGTCGCCTGCAAGCACCGCCATTCCGGCACCGTATTTAGCATGGGTTGAGGGAAGCCCTCGGCGTATCATGTCATTATCCATTTCCGGCAGGTCATCATGCACCAGAGAATAGTTATGAATCATTTCTATGGCTGCACAGAAAGGCTCTGCCAGCTCTCCTTTTCCACCGCACATTTCGTACGCCGCCATCATGATCACGGGACGCAGCCGTTTCCCCCCTGCTCCCACACTGTAGTCCATAGCCTCTATGACAGTAGCCTGAGGGCCCGTAATTTCCGGCAGGTATTTTTTTATGATACTTTCTGCACGGTCAGTTCTTTTCTTAAGTTCAGCTTCAAAATCCATGATCACTCCGTCAAATCCTATTCAAAATCAGAAGTACTTCCGTCTGCCATTAGAGCCTTGACTTTCTTCTCCACATCATCAATCTCATCTGCACAGGCTTTCAGCCTCTTCACACTATCCTCATACAGCTTGAAAGCCTCTTCCAAGGGGAGGTCTGACTGCTCCATTTTCTTTAAGCTTTCCTCAACTGCAGCAAAGTTCTCTTCCAAAGTTATTTTTTCCGTAGTTTTTTCCGTGTTCTTTTCTTCTGACATATCTCTTCCTCCGAAAATGTATACTGACTTCACCCTTATCCGTAATCTGTCGGGAACTTATATACTAAAACTTCCCACTAACTGAACTACTTAGAACGACACTCGCAATTGCGCCGGAACAATCACGATGCATATTCTAAACTGTCATCCTCCTTGTACCCTTCACTTCTGTACTTATCTCACCGTCACTGACACGTATTATAAGCTTCTGTCCGGTCTCAACATCCTCTATGCTCTTTACCGGCTTGTCACCCCCGTCAGTCAGGTATCCGTATCCCCGGCTTATCTTTTCCAACGGCGAAACTGCTCTTAATCTCTCCCTGGTGACATCAAAACGGTGTCTGGCTGTCTGAATCCTCTGAGTGATCACAGCATCAGCACGGTCGGGAAATCTTTCATATCTAAGTCTCGTCTCCTTAAGCCTGTCTGTCATCAGTGAATCAGCATCTTCCCTCATTCCCGCATATTCAGATTTTCTTTCCGAAAGAAGGGCATCGATGCTGCGATCCAGCTCTTTCCTGTACCTCTCCGCCTTCTCCCTGAAAACCTTAAGCTTATTCTCAGGGGCCTGGCTGTCATTTTTGAAAGAGAGCTCTTCGTATTTATGTTTTTTATCCCTGAGTACCCCGAACATCTGCTGTATGATCCTTGCTTCCAGATGCTCAGAGTTCCTTTTTTCGGACTTTATGCGCATGCCTATCATAGAATCCAGCCTGTCCAGCAAATCTCCACGCTGACGCATAAGTGCATGATAGTCAAATACTGCAATCTCCGCAGCAGCTGAAGGTGTCGGAGCCCTTAAGTCTGCCACATAATCCGCTATGGTAGTGTCTGTCTCGTGTCCAACAGCGGATATGATCGGAACGGAACAGTCAAAAATCGCCTGTGCCACTTTTTCTTCATTGAACGCCCACAGGTCTTCCATGGAGCCTCCGCCCCTTCCAACGATCATCAGGTCCACGCCGTATTTCTCCAGTGCCTTTATGCCTTTTACAATACTGTCCGCCGCCTGCTCGCCCTGTACAAGAGCAGGATATAAAACTATCTGTATTCCCAGATAACGTCTTTTGGAAACATTTATTATGTCCCTTACAGCAGCTCCGGTGGGGGCAGTCACAACACCAAGTGTCTTTACATATTTTGGGATTGGCTGCTTATATTCAGGTGCAAACAGCCCGCGTTCCGCAAGTTCTTTTTTGAGCTTTTCAAACTGTTCCGCAAGATCCCCGGCTCCAGCGTCCTCTATTTTTTCTGCAATAAGCTGATACCTGCCGGATGGCGCATAAACATCTATCTTTCCATATGCCACCACCTTCATGCCTTCTTTCAGTCTGAATTTTAGACCTAAGGCCTTGTTCCTGAACATTGCGGCCGGTATAACGGAGTTCTCATCTTTAAGACTGAAATATATGTGACCTGAACTATGATAGGTGAGGTTGCTGACCTCACCGCTTACAGCCACCGATCCGAGAAACGGATCGCTTCTGAACATTCTTAAAATATAATTTGTTACCTGGGTAACTGTATACTTATTAACAGGCATACCTGTCTGCCTCACTTTAGGAAATTAGCACCCTTCATGGAAAACACAGTACCGGGGCAGCCTATGCAAATTTTGCCAGCACACCATTTATGAATTCCGGTGATTTCTCCTGCCCATACCTCTTAGCAAGCTCCACTGCTTCATTTATGGCAATCGCACTGGATACATTATCATCTTCCTTTATCTCGTATAAAGCTAACCTAAGTATCGTAAGCTCAACCTTGCCTATACGCTCTGTATTCCATCCGGTCATCTTTTCATTGAGCTGTCTGTCAAGCTCCGGAACAAGCGCCATAATAGAATGGAACTTTTCGGACACTTCCTTCCTGTCCTCCTCGCCTAAGAGATCTGAAACCTCCTCTTCCGGCTCTTCGTCCCAAATATCAGGTGCCTTGTCCTTATCTTCGATATCTTCCTGCCGGAAAAAAAGCTCTTCCTGCTCAGGCATATCTTCCGCACTATGAAATTCCGAACGGAAAAGCAGCATAAAAAGCCGCTTCCTTATCGCATGTCTGCTCATTTTTTCCTTTTTCTTTTCTTTGATGTATTTGCAGGTCTTGAAGACTGAGGGAACTCAACGGAAGCTATCCTGATATTAACATCAGCCACATCAAGCCCCGTCATAGTCTCAATAGCACTCTTAACTTTTTCCTGAACCTTCCTGCATGTATCGGGAATCGGATACCCGTAATCCAGAACGATATAAAGATCAACTGTAACTGTGTGGTTCAGCACACTGACTCTCACACCCTTGGTAAGATTCTTCATTCCCACCATGCTCATAAGCTCATTAGTTATATTGCCGAACATTGAGGAAACCCCCTCAACTTCAGCCGCAGCTAATGAAGCAATTATCGCAACGACATCATTGGCAACTGCCACTGTGCCGGAACACTTTGTATCCACGCCCAGCTTTATATTATTTGCATCCATAAAAACCTCCCTGGTGCGAATCCATCATCAAACATTTACGGATTATACCAAATATTCACATCTTTTTCAACTTGATACGGCCGGCAAAAAAGATTTCTCCGAACTGAGCCAGCAATATAGCAGCAAAAACAATCACACAGCCTGTTATCTGACGCAATGTAAGCCGCTCTCCAAGCAGCAGCCATCCTCCCAGGACGCAGAACACAGACTCAAAACTCATTAAAAGCGATGCAAGTGTGGGATGTACATTTTTCTGCCCGACAATCTGGAGCGTATAGGCTATTCCACAAGAGAAAAGACCGGCATAGAGTATCGAGCCCCAGGCATCAAATCCAGCAAATGCCGCAGTCCACCCCTTGCCGCACTCAAATATAAGCATCGGGACAGCGGTAAGAAGACCGCACACCAGGAACTGTATAGCCGCCATACGAACGCCGTCAACATCAGCCACGAACTTATCGATAAGTATTATCTGTACCGCAAAGGAAAGAGCACTGAGAAGCAGGAGTATATCCGGCCATGAAATACCCGATACATCAGTTACGCTCAACAGATATATGCCCCCCATAGTCATTGCCACAGCAGCCCATATATGTGCTCCGCATTTTTTCCCGAGAAATAAGCCGATCACGGGAACAAGAATCAGATAGCAGGCTGTCAGAAATCCCGCCTTGCCTGCACTCCTTCCGTATGTGATGCCTAACTGCTGGAGATTCGTTGCGAGAAACAGCACTATGCCGATAAGACTCCCTGATATAAACAGTTTCTTTTTTTCAGCCCTACTTTCCGGCTTTTTCCCATAGCCGAGACGGTCAAGCAGCGCTATCACCGGTACCAGTACTGCGGCACCGATCAGATTCCTTATCGCATTAAAACTAAAGGGACCGACAGCATCACCGCCGGTGGTCTGTGCTACAAAAGCAAAACCCCATATTGCTGCGGTAAGCAGCAACATGAGGGAATATTTAAGGTTCTTAGTCATATTATTCTTTAGTCCTTACGCTTCCAGTATCGCATTCAGGAAGTTCTTAGTCCTCTCCGCCTGCGGATTGGTAAATATCTGTTCAGGAGTTCCCTGCTCGGCAATAATGCCGTCAGCCATAAAAAGCACCCTGTCTGCCACTTCTCTGGCGAAGCCCATCTCATGTGTAACGCACAACATGGTCATTCCGGTCTGAGCTAACTCCTTCATTACCTGAAGCACATCGCCGACTAACTCCGGGTCAAGTGCAGATGTAGGTTCATCAAAAAGCATGATCTCCGGATTCATGGCCAGTGCCCTTGCAATGGCAACCCTCTGCTGCTGCCCGCCGGACAGACGGCTTGGATATTCATCTGCCTTCTCGGAAAGTCCTACCTTTGACAGAAGATCCCTGGCCCTTTTTTCCACTTCATCCTTTTTTTCTTTTCTTACAATGACCGGAGCCTCACAGACATTCTGCAGAACCGTCTTATGCGGAAAAAGGTTGAACCGCTGGAATACCATTCCCATTTCCAGCAGGAGCTCCTGCTGCTTCTCTCTTGGAAGTCTCTCCACGGTATGGTCATTTTCACGATGCAGAAAAAGCTCATCCTTTATGAAGATCTTCCCGCTGGTTATCTTTTCCAGCTGGTTAAGCGAACGCAGGAAAGTGGATTTGCCGGCTCCGCTTGGACCTATTATACAGATAACCTCGCCCTTTTTCACTTCAAGGTTTATGTCCTTTAAGACCTCCAGCGTACCGAATCTTTTGCTTACATGTTCTGTTTTAAGTATGTATTCGTAATTATCACTCATGGTAACTGCCCCCTTACTCATACACCGAGAATTTCTTCTCGATCTTATCAAAGATAAACCCGAAAAATGCGGTTATCACAAGGTAAATTACAAGTGCCGGAATGAAAACCAGATACGACCCCTCCGATGTCATGATATTTTTTGATACCGTGGTGATATCCATAAGCGATATGGCAAATACCAGCGACGCATCCTTAAGTACCATAATAAACTCATTGCTCACATTTGGGATCATACGCCTTACAGACTGAGGAATGATTATCCTGGTCATGGTCTGGAAATAATTCATGCCCAGTGCCTTTGCCGCTTCAAACTGTCCCTTGTCTATGGACTGTATGGCGCTCCTGACTATTTCCGCACAGTACGCGCCTGAATTCAGGCCAAAAGCTATAAGCGCGGCAAGGAAAGCACCTTTGTACACAGCCTCGGTATCGGACGCACTGAAAAGATCACGCCATGCAAAACCGAACACTCCGGGAACCGTAAAATATACCACAAAAAGCTGTATCAGAAGCGGGGTTCCCCTGAAAAAGAAGATATACACACCTGCTGCCCCTGACAGAAGCTTCTTCTTGCTTATCTTTGCCAGGGCAAGTAATGTTCCCAGCACCACGCCGAATATAACGGTAAGCGTCGTAAGCAGTATCGTGAGCTTTGCACCATGCATCAGGTTTTCCCTGCAGCCAAGCATACGGTAAGTATAATTCACCATCTGACCGGTGACCTTCATCACTCCCTCGTCGGCGGGATACACCCTGCCGACGAAGCCCACATATTTCTCACTCATCACCTTGGCCCCGGATGTGGAAAGGGACGCATAATTGATGATGAACAGGTCGTTGTATGTGACCGTGACACGTTTCCTGCTGCTTGACGCATCCGCCTCTATCATCTTCTGCATTTCAGGAGATGTATGGGACATAAGCTCTTCTTTTGCAGGCTTCAGTATTGCCAGCACTATGCATATGACCAGTATCACTGCCGCAGCTATAAGCTGCCTGGAATATTGTTTAAAAAACCCTGTTTTCATTGGCTAGGATCTCACTCCGATCAACACTTTTCTTACTCTGCTGCAGCTCCGAACCAGTAATCATATGTTTCCTGGATGTAGCCTTCTTCCTCAAGCTCTGCAAGAGCCTGGTTGATGGCTGCCTGAAGTGCGGTATTCTCTTTGCCCATTGCTATACCGAACTGCTCAGCCTCAGCTGTATCCTTATATGCGATCACAAAATCATCGGAGCTGTTGATATATCCGTCTGCTACAGTGCTGTCAACCACCACAGCGTCAACCTCGCCGTTCTGAAGCTGTGTAAAGCAACTTGTAACTTTCTCGTTGGCAACGATCTGAACGTCGATGGTTCCGGTTGATTTATAATCGCTCATAAGTATGTCTGATGTGGTTTCTTTCTGAACAGCAATGCTCATGCCGTCAAGGTCATTGAAAGAGCTGATGGTCTTGTCATCATCTGCAAGAAGCACTACTGACTGATAATTGTTGATATAAGGTGTCGAGAAGATCATTGTCTCCTGACGCTCAGGCGTGATGGTAACGGCAGAGCACACAACATCATAATTAACATCTATACCTGCGAATATGCCGTCCCATGCTGTATTGATGATATTTACTTCAAGTCCAAGCTTGTCCGCAACAGCTGTGATGATATCAATGTCGTATCCGATAGGTGTTGTTCCGTCATCTGCGAAATCCTCAAAAGGAGGGTATCCTACTTCACATCCTACGGAAAGCACACCGTCGCTCTTAAGCTTCACGCCTGAAAGATCGATAACTGAAGACGCTTCTGTCTCTGTATCCGTTTCTGCTGTTTCTGTTTCAGTAGTTTCTGTCTCTGTTGTCTCTGTAACAGTTTCTGTACCTGTCTCTGATGTGCACGCAACCAGTCCAAGTGTTGCTATAACTGCACACATTCCTGCAAAAAACCTCTTTTTCATAGCTTTCTCCTCCATAATCTGTAAACCAAAAATAAAGGAGCAAAACACACCGTTTGCCCCCTTGCAAAAACAATTGCAACTATATCAGATCCTGTACATATCGTCAAGAATCTTCTTTGCCGTGACAGCGAATTGCTCCACTGCATTTCGGATTTATACACAATATTTTTTTATTATCGGAATATTATTTAATACTGCCGATACAAGCATTGCGCAAATAATTACAACCCCCGATACTACCGGAACAGATGCTAAAGTATTAAATGATAGGGTACTAAAACCTAAATACAACGAAAATTTTTCTATAAAGAATGCATGTATTAAATATCCCCCAAAAGAAAAGCCTGAAATAATTAAAATAAAAGAATTAATCTTTTCATTTTTATACTTTTGGTATTTGATCAAAGTATGAACACACACTGCTTCAAGCAATATATTAACATCGAAATAATTATAATATCTATCGCACGGCTGTTGCGTTTTTAACGCCAAATCCAAATTTACAACAATTGTAAATACAAATCCAATAGCTCCTAAAATATATATCATTACACGATGCTTCTTACTTAGTTCGACACTATCAAGATAATATCCCAACACAAAATAAAAAGAATACCCCATCACCGTATACATCCCCATAGTAGTTACGTTTGAGTTAGCTACTTCGACCAGTTTTGTTAATTGCTCATGCGTTCCAACTGCGTAATCAAAAATTAACTTAATCCCCCATGGTATCAAAATTGTAAAAACAAATGATAATACCAGGAAATACTTCATTAAAAAATTTTCACTAACAATTTTTTTGTAAAACGGAATACACATGTAAATGCCGATAAGCATTAGTAAAAACCACATATGAAAATGTCCTGAAACAATCAAATCGCTATGCATCATAACTCCATTAAGAATGCCATCTGCATAATATTCAGGCGATGTCAGTGCATAGAATACACTCCAAACAAAAAAAGCTATTACTATCCTAAGAATATACTTACAATATATTTTTTTAACTGATATTTCTCTGTTTAAAAACAGAGAACCGCTTATCATCACAAAAACAGGCACTGCCCAGCGCACTACACTGTCATATAAATTTAACGCTTGCCATTCCATTCCATTAACATCTGTACGGCGCCAGCTTGTGGATGACACATGAAGTACAATTACTGCCAATGTTGCTATTACCCTGAGATAATCACAATATACTTTTCTCTTCATATCTCCTCCGACTATAAAAGTGTGTCTTTGCGTTTTTATCTTTTTACCAGAACACAGTTTCCCATTATATCACAATTGCCAATGATTCTATATGTTTCAATACATCTGGGTTGACCTTTATTCTAGGATTTCAAAAGATATACTTAATTTGATCATTTCTGCCGACTCACTGAAAAATAAATATCAGTATATTCTGGCTCTCATTTGATGTGTACTGCACAGATCCCACCCCCTCGGGAAGCAGATTAAAGACACCGCTCTGATTTACAAGCCTTTCATAAAAATTGTCAAATGTTGCCTTATCATCCAGCTTAATTGCAACATAGCCGTCACCGCTCTTTTGGGCCTGTTTAAACACAGTCTTAAGTTTCTGCTCATTATATGCAGAATAATACAGTCCCTCCCTCACATAATAATTTGCATCTGTCGCCGTGCAGGCAGGCATTTCCACCGGATTATCCGGAAAATGTGTTGATGCCATCTCCGCATCAGACACATTCAGGAAATCATAATTCACAGGCCTTATATCGGAGCCTTCCCCCCAGGTAGCATCCAGATAATAATACTCACCATCTATGCTGACGAGATTCCATGCATGTCCCGTACCATCGTATGTACGTCCGGTAACCATGCAGCACTGTACCTTTTTTGAATTCAGAAGGTACTGTATAGCTTTGGCATACCCCTGGCAGACCGACTTTCCATGTACAAATACAGAAAGGATATTCTGGTTATCCTTAGCATTTTTGTCATACTCCGTATTTTTCACCACATAATCATATATGTGCTTTACCTTTTCATACTGGGATGTATAGTCTGAAAGTCCTCTGGTCGCAGCCGCCGCATACTCATCGATCTTTGGCTGCATCAGTTCGCACTCGGCCTCAGTATAAGTATATTTGCCGGAAAAAACGAATACCTCCTTAAGAAAGCCGCTGTAGTGGCCGTAAGAATATCCCTCTATCCAGTATATCTCGGGGTGGTCACCGAACACGCACAGAAAGGCATATTTTATTTCCTCCGTATTCGATGCATCGATAAGAACCTCGGAAGCATGCTTTTCCAGTATCATAAGTATCTCCGCATAAAGCTCATGATACTTCGCATCCATATGATCATAATAATACCTGCCGGCCTGTTCCTTACACTTCTGGCTTATTGTGTCAGGTGTGATTCCCAGTGCTATGCGGGCATCTTTCAACGCCTCCATATCCGTGTACTCGCCGGTAGTTTCTTCTATTTCCGGGGCTTTATAATCCCCGGATGAAGCTACACCCTTCCCCGCTTCGGACAGGCTCTTTGCGGCGTTTATACGTCCGCAGCCGTAGACTATCGCAAAAAACAGCACCCCCGCAACCAGTACAGACATTAATCTTATGAAATTGTTATCACTCCCCGATCTGTACATAATCTCCATGCCGGCAAAGGCTTTTTATCACCAGTATTTTCCGAATTCCGTAAGCTTAAGTCCTTCGTTCCTGTCAAGAGTCATGCCTATGCTCCATTCATTAATAAAAATAAGCAGCGGATTTCCCTTAAGATCCTGGATCTTTTTCATGTCGGATGTACCGGTAAGCTTTGCAACATCCACCTCATCCTTATTCTCGATCCATCTGATATACTCGTATGGAAGCTGGTCCATGCGGATCTCCACATTGTATTCATTCTCAAGCCTGTATTTCAGTACCTCAAACTGCAGCACACCTACCACACCAACAATGATCTCTTCCATACCGCTCTGGAGCTCCTGGAATATCTGTATGGCACCTTCCTGGGCAATCTGGGTGATACCTTTTACGAACTGTTTTCTCTTCATGGTATCTACCTGTCTCACCCTTGCAAAATGTTCCGGAGCAAAGGTAGGAATACCCTCGTATTTTACTTCCATACCCGGAGCGCATACCGTATCACCTATTGAAAAGATTCCCGGATCGAATACGCCGATTATGTCTCCGCCATAGGCCTCATCAAGTATCTTTCTCTCATCCGCCATCAACTGCTGAGGCTGAAGAAGACGCATGGTCCGCCCTCCCTGTACATGCTTTACTTCCCTGTCCGCCTCGAATTTTCCGGAGCATATACGCATAAAAGCGATACGGTCCCGGTGGGCCTTGTTCATATTCGCCTGTATCTTGAATACAAAAGCAGAGAAATCATTTTCAACCGGATCGATAAGCTCCCCATCGCTCTTTCTGGGCAGCGGCGTAGTCGTCATCTTAAGGAAATGCTTTAAGAAAATCTCCACGCCGAAATTCGTAAGTGCCGATCCGAAGAATACAGGGGTAAGCTTTCCCTCCCTGACTTTTTCCAGTTCAAAGGCTGCTCCCGCCATATCGATCAGCTCTATGTCCTCATTAAGCTTTTCATAAGCTGCCTCGCCTATCTCGGCTATTACTCCGGTGTCATTTCCATCCCAGGGTATATGTCTCTCCTCGCCTTCCTTAGTCCCCTTCTGGGTATCGGAATAGGTTACGATATCACGTTCCTCACGCTCATATATGCCCTTAAAATTCTTACCGGATCCTATAGGCCAGTTCATGGGAACGGTCTCTATTCCCAGTTCCTTTTCAATCTCATCCAGAAGATCCAGAGTCTCCCTGGCATCCCGGTCCAGCTTATTGATAAATGTAAAGATAGGGATCCCCCTCATTCCGCAGACCTTAAAAAGCTTCCTTGTCTGAGGCTCAACACCCTTTGAAGCATCAATTACCATGACTGCCGAATCAGCCGCCATAAGAGTTCTGTAAGTATCCTCGGAGAAATCCTGGTGCCCCGGCGTATCAAGTATGTTTATGCAGTAACCGTCATATTCGAACTGCAGCACGGAACTGGTAACGGAAATACCTCTTTCTTTCTCTATCTCCATCCAGTCTGATACCGCATGCCTTGCCGTTGCTTTCCCCTTTACGGAACCCGCAAGATTTATGGCACCTCCGTATAAAAGCAGCTTTTCAGTAAGAGTTGTCTTACCTGCATCAGGATGCGATATTATCGCAAATGTCCGCCTTCTGTTTATTTCATCCTTTAATGTTGCCATGTTACTCCTTCTTGATCTTTACACACCGCCTGCCGGCTTAATCGCACATATAAAGGGGGCACCCGCTCAGGAACCCCCTTTAGTTTTTCCCTTTAATAGTATCTGTCCCGACACTCTGTCAAAGCATCAGTCCTCGTCATTTCCTCTTCTTCTGCCACCGCTCTTTAAGAAATCAGGTATCACAGGCTGCTCAGACCTGCGCTTAGGCCTCACGGAATTAGTCACGCGGGGTATGTTTGTGGTACCAATATTCTGGCGGTCAGCCGCTACATCATTGACAGGAGCATTATCCTGAGATGCAAAAGCACCTCTTACGGCATCCCTGTTATATGCAGGGGCCGGAGCAGCATCAGCAGGTGCCGAGGGCTGTACCGGGCGAACCTGTGACTGTACAGGAGGTCTCTGTAAAGCAGGACTGTCCTGACCGACAGGCGCCGCAGCAGGCCTTATTCCGTTGCTTCGGAACGCACCTCTGTTGGAACGGTAAGCATCCGAACTCCTGAGCACTGTGCTGTGAGTATCACTGGGCTCATCTATACCTGTAGCTATAAGGATTGCAAAACAGTTTCCGGTTTCAAGATCCGCATCCTCATCGTTAACACCCCAGATGAAATTGCAGTCATTTCCGGTAATGCTCTCTATATATTCTGATGCATCGCGGGCATTGAGCAGTGACACATTACCGAACATGCAGAGAATGATGTCTGTTGCATGCTCTAAGCTGGTCTCAAGCAGAGGACTTTCAACCGCAGCCTTAACAGCCTTGATCATGCCGTCCTCACCGCTTCCCGCACCGATACCGATGTGTGCCACACCCTTATCTTTCATAACTGTGGTAACATCCGCAAAATCAAGATTTACCAGTGAAACCTTATTGATAAGATCGGTGATACTTCTTACTGACTGAGTCAGGACTTCGTCAGCCTTATGGAAAGCATCCCTTATGCTGGTATCTGCAGCAACTATCTGCAGAAGCTTTTCATTAGGGATCACGATCATTGTATCTACGTTCTCACGTAGCTTGTCTATTCCGGCCAAAGCGTTCTGCATACGCTTCTTCTGCTCAAAAAGAAAAGGCTTCGTAACAACAGCAACTGTAAGCGCACCGATATTCTGCTTGGCGATCCGTGCAACAACCGGAGCAGCACCGCTTCCGGTTCCGCCGCCCATACCGGCGGTAACGAATACCATATCAGCACCCTTCAGTGCTTCTTCTATCTCTTCCGCACTCTCTTCTGCGGCAGCTTCACCAACTTCAGGTTTAGCTCCTGCCCCAAGGCCTCTGGTCTCTTTCTCGCCGAGCTGTATATGCTTGTCAGCCTTGCAGAGTACAAGTGCCTGCTTATCTGTATTGGCACCTATGAAATCCACATCGCGGACTCCGTCTTCGATCATGCGGTTAACCGCATTATTACCTGCACCGCCGACACCGACAACTATTATTTTTGCAAGCCTGTCTGTATCAGGATCAGAAATTTCGATAATGTTTCCCACTATATTTCCCTCCGCTTTAAGTGAATTCTTTAGTCCGAACACCCGAACACGTTAAATATTAACTTTTTTTAGCACTTTACGCAACCGATATAAGGCATAAAATCACGCTTTTTGAAAATACTTTGACTAAATCAGTCAATTTGTTTCCGTAACCTTGAAATAATACTTTTCATTGCCATTCCTGTAGTTTTCAAGATGAAGCACACCGGTTTTCCCCGCCAATTCCTTCTTTTTCAGCAGTTTTGATGCCATCTGTATCTTCTCTGCCAGTTTGTCCCCCGACCCAAGGCTCAGCTTTATCCTGCCTACGGAAACGGTTATACGGTATGAGGAATCAAAATTGATCTCATCCGTACTCAGGCCGTTTACCTCAAGTGCATGAGTGAGGTCGAGTATCGTCTGAAAGATACTCTCATTCGATACCGGAAGCGGCGCATACATATTGAAGCTGTCAAACTCAAGCCCTGTCACCAGCGGCAGACCATCCGTGGGTATATCGGAAGACTCCACCACTATCCCGTCCTTATCAAAATACATATAGCTGTCCATGTGATTCACATACCCTGCGATCTGCTTTTCATGTACAGTGATCTTGATTGCATTGACGCTTACCACATTCACATCGATAGTTTCAATAAAAGGCACATCCGTAAGGCTCTTGTCACGGTACTTTAATGACAGCATCAGGGTATTGTCGCCAAACCACCCGCGTTCCACCATATTGCGGATATCGGCAGCGGTATAATGCACATTTCCCTCTACTGTAACATCACTGACTTTGTACCTGTTTACAGCATACAAAGCGGCTGACAGCATGAAAAAAAGTATCAGCAATACAAACACTATGCGTTTTTTTACAGCTATCTTTTCCTCTAGATCCATCACTTACAGAAACTCCGGCATCACCGGCTATGCATTATTGTCCCTTGCCACTCTGAATACCATCCCCATCTCCGTCATAAGAAACAGTACCGAAGATCCGCCATAGCTGATGAAAGGCAGGCTCACCCCGGTATTAGGCATTATCGCAGTAACAACCATTACGTTAAGAATAACCTGTATGGCTATGTGGGCCATAACACCGATCACAAGCATTTTCCCGTATATATTGTCTATCCTCCAGGCAATCGCCCCCATGATCACAATAAGTGCGGCAAATGCTGTAAGCAGAAGGGCCGCACCTACTAACCCCGTCTCCTCGCAAATTACGGAGAATATCATATCATTATGCACCTCCGGAATAGTACCTAACTTCTGTATGCTGCGTCCTATTCCCTTCCCCGTAAGTCCCCCGGAGCCTATGGCGTACAACGCCTGCAGTGGCTGATAACCGCCTTCCCTTAGATGATCTTCCGGGTGGAGCCACACAAGAACTCTCTTCCATCGGTAACTCATATCCTCCGTGTATGTCATATTCTCCGCGTGCTTTATCACGCCCCATACCCCGACGCCTCCGAGAGCTGCTAAGCACAGATGGATCTTAACATCATTAGATGCCACAAATCCCAATGCGGCAGCTATTCCAAATATTATGATAGCACTTGAAAGATTATCGGTTATCACATAAACCAGTCCCGCAAGTATCCCCGGAACTATCATAAATAACACATAGCCGGGGATGCTGTCGCATATTTTCGGATAGTCCGCTACCAAAGCCGCAAGAAAAATAATAACTGCAATCTTTACGATCTCCGCAGGCTGAATGGACAGTCCCGCTATCTGAAACCACCTGGTGGCACCGTTTCTGGTAATTCCGAAAAACAGCAGCATTATTACCGAGCTTGCGGCTGCCGCAACGATAATGAAGCGCGGTACTTTTTTTCTGGCCACAGCTATGGCAAATCCTCCCAGCCTGCTGCAGATCACCAGTATGACACCTATCCCAACTGCTTCGGCCAGCATCTGCCTTTTCAGGAATTCATAGATATCCTCACTCTCTCCCACACCGCCGCTATAGGCACTGGATGAGAAGATCATAAAGAGCCCCCATATGAGAAGTCCCGCCATGACCAGCGCAAGAGGGAGCACTAACGAATATCTCCCATGTTTTCCTCCCCTGCTTTCAGCAGCTGTTTTAACCGGCATCCTTTTTATTTTGTTTTTCGATGCTGTTTCTTTTTTTCCCATTCGTTTCTTTCAGTATTTTACCTAAGCTCATTCACTAATGACTTAAAGATACGTCCCCGTTCCTCGTAGTCCTTAAACATCCCCCAGCTTGCGCAGGCAGGCGATAAAAGGACAGCCTCACCGGGCTTTGCCACCTCGGCAGCTTTCTTTACAGCTTCTTCCAGAGAATTAACAATAATGTAATCATTAAAGCCGTGCTTTGCCGCACATTCGGCGATCTTAGTCTTTGTCTGTCCCAAAAGTATGAGCTTTGACACCTTGCCGTCAAAAGCCTCTATCCATTCATCATAGGTATTCTGCTTGTCGTAGCCACCGCCTATAAGAACGGTGCGTCTGTTCATAGCCTGTATCGCTTTAATGGCAGCATCCGGATTTGTTCCCTTTGAATCATTGTAATATACGACATCCTTGAAACTGCGCACATATTCTATACGGTGCTCCACAGCCTTAAAGTTTTTGATAGTCTCTATGATGCTGTCCATCGGGATTCCCGCCGCCTCTGCCATGAGTATCGCAGCCATTACATTTTCCGCATTATGCCTGCCTAACAGCTTCATTTCGCTTACATTCATAAGCCTGCTCTTCTGACCACCGCTCACCCTTATTATGTCGCCATCCTGCAGAAAGCACCCCTCCTCTACTTCGCACTCAGATGAAAACCAGAGGACCTTAGCGGGACATCTGCTCCCGAAATCCCTGGTATAAGGATCGCTGTAATTCAGTACGCAGAAATCCTCACCTGTCTGGTTCTTTGCTATAAGCTCCTTGCATGCCACATAGTTTTCCATGGTATGATGCCTGTTCAGATGGTCCGGAGTGATATTAAGGATTGCGGAAACCTGTGGATGAAACTCATGGATAGTCTCCAGCTGGAAGCTTGAAATCTCAGCCACGGTCACGTCATTATCCCTGGTGAAAACAGCCGCATCGGTATAAGGATTTCCGATATTTCCCACGATCTTTGCTCCACCATAATAATCCTTCACTATCTGTCCTGTAAGGGCAGTTGTTGTAGTCTTTCCGTTAGTACCGGTTATTGCTATAAGCCTGCCCTTTGAGCAGGAATATGCCAGTTCTATCTCTCCGGAAATATACATTCCCCTGTTCCTGAAACGGTCGACTAAAGGCGTATCCAGAGGCACTCCGGGGCTCATCACAACCATTTCAACCCCCTCTAAGTCCATATCTGTCAAATTGTCTTTTTTTATCGTGATCTCTCCCGCCGCCTTCATGGCATAGGCAGTGCTTTTCTTTGCTATGTCACGGCTTGTTGCGTATTTTGCATCAGGTCCCGGCTTGATATTGAGAAGTGCATACCTTGTCATGGCAGATATAAGCTTTCCATGAACCTTTTCCTCGTCAAGGGAACTGTTTTCATCAAATATCACCGGTTCTGCACCGTTAGCCTTAAGCATTGCCGCTGCTGCAATACCGCTCTTGCCTGCTCCGACTACGATAACCTTTTTTCCTTTTAAATCCATGATAATCCTCCGTTTAGCCTGACTTTCCCTCTGCAGATTCAGTTATGCCGCCTCACAATTAAAACCCCGTCACTCACCTTCCAGCGAAACATCCTCATCAAGTGGTTCTATCTCGATATATGAATCTTCGTCATAATACTCTTCTTCTGCTTCATTTTCAGAAGCGCTGTCTTCTTCTGCCTCATTATCCGATATGGTATGGTAAAGTGTCGCCGTATCAGGAAGATTCTGCTCTTCTATCATTTCCTGGGTCACAAGCTCTGTCCTCGGAATATTTAAGTATGGCAGCACCTGGTTAAGTATATCCCTGCAGATAAGGCAGGCATAGTGGGTACCATGCTCCTGAGACGGGGTATTCGGCCTGTCGATAACAACATATATTGCTATCTGGGGATCCGCTGCCGGTGCAAATCCCATGAATGAAACCGTATAGTCAACCTTTCCTTTACCGGAATGCTCCGCTGTTCCGGTCTTTCCGCCTATACGGTAGCCTGCAGGCTGCGCAGCAGTACCCGTACCTTCATCAACAACGCCGGTACAATAATCTATCATCAGGTCCGACACGTCCTTTGACACTACCTGACGGACCACTACAGGCTCAATGGTCTTAAGCGTACTGCCGTCATCATTAAGTATGCTCTTTACCATATGAGGCTGATAAAGATATCCTCCGTTGACCAGACTTGAAAATGCAGTCACTGTCTCTATCATTGTAACATTATAACCCTGTCCGAAGGTTGATGTCATCAACTCTGTGACTCCCATGGTCCTTTCATTGAAAACCAGGGAACTGGTGACCATCTCTCCTTCAAGGTCAATATTTGTCTTGAGACCGAAGCCGAAATTCCTGTTATACTCCAGGAATTTTTCCTTGCCGATAAGCTGCCCCATCTTCATAAGGGACACGTTACAGGATTTTTCAAGAGCCTGCTTTACCGTAAGTGTTCCATCGCCGTACCTGTTGTGGCATCTTATGGTGACGGCACTGTGTCCGTCGCCGAATTTCAGATATCCTCCGCAATCGTAGGTATCCCCGTCATGTATGGCACCGATATCCAGTCCTGTAGCCACTGTGAATGTCTTGCACACAGAGCCCGGTTCGTAAGACTGCTGTATGCAGAAATTCTTCCAGAGCTCTGCCGATACAGCATCGGATATGGCATCATCTTCGGAAACCGAGTATTTTTCTGCCGCATGAGCCTTCATCATGCTTACGGTTTCTTCGGAGTACATCGAGAGATCCTTGGGATCATTAGGGTTGTAATAAGGATAGCTTGCCATCGCAAGGACTTCCCCGGTATGGACATCCATTATAATGACGCCCGTATTCTCGGAACCCATTTCATTTTCACGGAACTCATTCGCGTGTTCTTCATTATAATCCCTTATGACATTCTCACAGACCTGCTGGACATATGCATCCAGTGTGGTCACAAGGGTGGCACCGTTTTCTGCCGGTATCACAGTCCTTTCAAGCGCATTTTCATCGGTAAGATATCCGTATTCCCTGCCATTATTTCCGCAAAGCGTAGACTCGTAATACCCCTCCAGGCCGTAACGCCCCACTGAGTCGCTGACATATCCCAGCACATCCGAAGCCAGACTTCCGTTAGGATAATTCCTTTTATAATAAGGCTCAAAGCTGATGACAGCCTCATTGATCAGATCCGCGGAATTGACCTTTACGCCGTTCATGGAAGCCGATGACCTGACATTCCTGTTTTCATTCCTTACATATTCTTCGAAATTGGTCTTCTCCGTATATGATACTTCACGGACGATCACCTTGTACTGGTCCGTGGGATTGTCTGCCATAAAGCTCTTAAGATCCGATTCCGAGATTCCAAAACAGTCATTTATTGCATCCAGGGTCGTGTCAAGATTTTTCTTTTTATTCTCGCCTTCAAGCGCCTGCTTTGCATTGAATATAACTTTATAAACCTTTTCGGACTGGGCCAGTATCAGGCCGTTCCTGTCCTTAATGGAACCTCTCTTAAAAGGAATATCCACCGAGGAATACTGCTGCTGTGATAAGACCTGCCTGGTGTATTCATCACCTTTCTCCTGCATTATCATAGCAACTTTTACGACCAAAACAACAAAAAACAGCATGCTGACTGCTGTTAATGCTATCATTTTCCTGTCGGTTTTCCTTTTATAGGCAGCCGCCTCTTCACGGCGCAGCCTCGAGGATGCCAGCAGCGCCTTTAAGTCCGCGCCGCCCCTCCCCGGTGCATTATTTCTATTATTAATATTTTTATTTCTTTTTCCTGAATATCCTGACATTTATACTCTTGCCCATACTGACAATAAAACTGACGCTCCCCTTCAGACAGCGGTTCACCTCGGAGTCACATCCGCATACTGTTCCACATAATCATTGATATCTGATGAGTATGTAACAGTCTGTCCTTCACCCGGAAGCTTCATGCCAAGCTCAACCGTAGCTATTCTGCGAACTTCCTCCATATTTATATCGTTCTGTATAGCTTCCTCCACATTGTCATTGTCATCTTTGAGCTTCTCGTATTCCGCATATTCCTGGATATACTTATTTCTGGCCACAGCGATCTCTGACATCAGACGTATGGAATATACAAATCCGGATATCAGTATAACAAATATCAGGACAAGAAGCATCCAATTTGTCGCAGTAAATCCCGGCCTTTTCTCTGAAGCGCCGCCTTCCCATACACTTCTTTCCAGGACTTCCCTTTCCAGCTCCCTTGCTGCACTTCCATGTACATAATCTGTTTTTCTCATTTACGCTTTCCTCTCAAATATCCTGAGTTTTGCAGGCTTTGACCTGCGGTTCTTTTCAAGTTCATCTTCACCTGCGGTTATCGGTCTCTTAGTTACGCATTTCCCTTTCGATTCCTTTCCGCACACACATTTGGGAAATGATGGCGGACAGGTACAGGGATTTTCCGCTGTCTTAAAAGCATTCTTTACTATCCTGTCTTCAAGCGACTGAAAACTGATTATCAGCAGCCTGCCTTCCGGCCTTAAAAAATCTATCATTCCATCTACAGAGCTTTTCAGCACGTCCAGTTCTTTGTTACATTCTATTCTGAGTGCCTGAAATGTTCTCTTGGACGGGTGGCCGTTTTCGGAAAGCATCCTGGCCGGGATGGAAGCCTTTATGATCTCGTTGAGTTCAAATGTCGTTCTTACTGCTTCCTTTTCTCTCGCCTTTACTATATTCGCGGCGATCCTGTCCGCAAATTTTTCCTCACCGTAATCCCTGAGTATCCGTGTCAGTTCATTTTTGCTGTAAGTATTTACTATGTCGTATGCGGTAAGGGCATTTTCACGGTTCATCCTCATATCCAGGGGAGCATCTGCATTATACGAAAAGCCTCTCTCAGGGTTGTCCAGCTGGTATGAAGAAACACCTATATCCAGCAATATGCCGTCAGCTCCGTCTACTCCCATCCCCTGCAGCACGCTGACCGCATTCACATAATTGTCATGGATAAAAACAACCCTGTCGCCGTATTCTTTCAGTCTTTCCTTTGCTGCCGCAAGTGCTTCACTATCCTGGTCGAAACAGTAAAGCCTGCCATTTTCATTAAGGAGCTTTGCTATTTCCGATGAATGGCCGCCGCCCCCTACAGTACCATCTACATATACTCCGTCAGGCCTTATATTCAGTCCTTCGATCACTTCGTTTAAAAGAACCGGTATATGATAAAACTCCATTTCAGACATCCGTACACCATCTGTAAATATTTTATAATTCAAACTCTTTCGCTGCTCCGGCCGTATAGCCGCAAGCCCGGTATCAAGCATCAGAACGAAAGATCCGTGGCAAGTCCGGTTTCCTCCGCAAAAGCCGCAATCTCCTCGGGACCTGAATTGCTTTCTTCGAACAGCCTGCTGTTCCAGATCTCGATCCTGTTTGTAATCCCGCAGATCAGCACTTCTTTGTCAAGCTCTGCATACGCTCTAAGTGAAGGCGGCAGAAGTATACGTCCCTGCTTATCTGTTTCCCCGTCTATGGCGCTGGCACTGAAGTGCCTCTGCAGCTTTCTCGTCACAGGATTGAGCACTGACATGCCGCGAAGCTTATACTCAAGCTTATTCCAGCTTTCCGCATCCAGTATCCAGAGGCACCTGTCAAGTCCTTTGGTTATAACGAAACCACACCCCAGCTGTTCCCTGAATTTAGCCGGGATGATAAGTCTTCCTTTTTCATCAATTGTGTGAACAAAATCACTTTTATACACAAAAACCTGCCAATATCCTACGGAGATCCTGCCAAAATTCTACCGGATTCCCACCGAATTTCTATAAATCCCCGCCATTATTTTCCATATTTTGCCACAATTTGCTATTTTTCACCATTTTTCACCACATTTCCTATTTTAATCCCCCTAAGTCTTTTTTTCAAGGCAAAAATAATAAAAAAACCGCCTTCCCCTAAGGGAAAACGGTTTTTATTCTCCGGCTTAATTTTCAGACAGTGTGTGGCGCTATACCTTCGGATTTATAAACTCAAATCCAAGCATTGTTATATCATCAAACTGATCCGCATTCTGCTTGAACTCATTTATGCTTTCTGAAATTATCGGCAGTGTTTCCGTGATACTTTTGTTCCTTGCACCGTTCAATGTGTCAAGCATTCTTTCCGTACCATACTGCTCATCCGAATCATTTATCGCCTCAGGCACACCATCAGTATATACAAATACCCGGTCGCCATTATGGAGCTGCATTTCGTAGGGAGCGGCTTTTATCCCGGGAAAAGCCGCCAGCGGCATTGAATGTACATCCTTTATGATTTCATAATCCCCGCCGGCCCGTTTTATCACGGGATATTCATGACCTGCATTCGCACAGCGCATATGTCCGGTTACCATGTTCACGATCCCGATCCAGACCGTCACAAACATTTCCGCATCATTACCCTCGCAAAGAGCCTCATTTGCCTTTGATATAACATCTTCCGGTGAACAGCCTGATTTTGCGAAGCTCCTGATGGCAGTCTTGCTCCGCATCATAAATAGTGCCGCAGGAATTCCTTTGCCCGAAACATCCGCAATAACAAGGGCGATATTGTCCCTGTCTACAAAGAAGAAATCATAAAAATCTCCGCCCACTTCTTTTGCCGGCTTCATTGTTGCAAAAAGCTCAAGATCCTCCCGGTCAGGAAACTTAAACACCTGAGGCAGCGCCGATGCCTGTATGGTCTGAGCAAGGATAAGTTCCTGCTCTATCCTCTTTTCCGCAGCCTCGATATAACCCTTTAGTGCCACAACGGTCTGGTTGATGTCATCCGATAATGATGCAAATTCCGAAGAGCTTCTTACCGATACAACCTCGTTTAAATTTCCGTTGGTTATCTTTCCCAGAGAATCGTTGATCATCCTGATATTGTTGACAACGATCTGATTTACCAGAAAAGCTATAAGGACATAGATGACCGCAAACAGAAGCACGTCAGCAAGTGCCAGCTCGTACGCCTGGGCATTCCTGTACCAGTACACTTCGTCGATGCTCATTGACGTAACCAGGAGCGTGTTCACATCCATCCAGTCTGCATATACCATTGAGCTGACGCCCATAAATTCTTCCTTGCTGACAGTTCCCAGATTCTGCAGCAAACGGGCGTACTCATCCTCAGGCATCGCCTTCCCCCCGTCCACGCCTTTAAGTATCTGCCTGTTCATTCCAATGATGCAGTACGAGACTGTACTGTCAGCCCTGAGAGCCCTTTCCCCCGACTGGTAATTTCTTCTGATGGTTTCATAGTTCTCTGTCAGCGTAAGCCGGCAGTCCTGATCGGCAGACTGTGTCTGGAGAATAAAAGAAAACAGAAAGCTTCCGAGTATTACGATTGAAACCACAAGAAACAGCCATCTCTGAAACTCCCGAGACAGAGATTCGCTTTCCTTGTCGATTTTTCTGAAAGGATTATGCCATTCCCCGGTGTAGAACTGCAGCAAGCCTGATGATACAGCCATACCTAATCCTGTAAAAATTATCATGGGTATCGCGCAGGTACTTACCACAAGAAATGCCATCCTCATATCGTTCCTGTGGGTAACGAATACCACATACATATGGAATACTTCCATTACCGCACCCATGAAAAAAGCATAAAAAGGTGAAGGCTTCTTTCCTTTGAACATCTTACGGTTCATAAGCATGGCTACAAATCCCGCCAGGCAGGTTGATACACTGCACGCCACCCTCGTATATGAACCTACACCAAAATATGTGCCTGCGATATATCGTTCAATTCCGCCCATAAGCCCGGCAATGATCCCGGCAAGCGGTGAAAAAAACAGACCTGCCGCGAGAGGTCCTATATCTCTCACGTTGATAACCATATTATCAAATGCTATACCATAATGAGTTGATAATATGGAGCTGATGCCGAAAACGACGCCTATAAGCACCTTGCCCGTCAGTTTCAGCTTCTTATCTTTTGTCAGGTACCACAATGCTACCGTAAGCAAAACATACAGTGCTGTTACACCTGTCATTTTTAAAATCATCAAAGCCATAAATTTACCTTCGTAAATACTTCGCCGGAGCAGGAGTAATCCCTGCACTTAACACCGGCATAAAAAATACCGGACCGGAAACAGGTGCTCATAACGGAGCACATGATCCGGTCCTATCCCGTGTACATTCAAATGAATCATTCAATCGTAAGAATATCTGAAAAACCTGTTACCTCGAATATCTCCTTAACACTCTCCGAAACATTCTTTATCACCATGCCGCCCTGCTTTAACATAGTCTTGTGTGTAGAAAGAAATACACGAAGTCCGGCTGATGAAACATATTCAACATCAGCTATGTCCAGCACAAGTTTCTGTACACCATCAAGGCTTCCCTTTATCTCTGCCTCAAGTGTCGGCGCAGTCGTGGTATCGATCCTTCCCGATACACTGACAACCAGCTCGCTTCCATTAAGTTCTTTGTTTACTGTCATAACCTTCTCCTCCGTTTCTGAAACAGTTTTATAGTCAGTTCATTATAACATATCCAGCGGCGCTAAAAACCTTTTTTCGTATAATGATTTCCTAACGATTTCTTTACGGTTTCTTAAGCCGCTGCATCCTGCTCGTATTCTTCAATCAGTTCATCATACCTGCCTATGGCATCAGAGAGGCGCTGCATTACATCCGCAGCCTTATAAAGCCCGTTTTCATCAGCTTCTAACCCCTGCAGCTTAAGACTGTAGATCGCAGGCGGATCATCGTCACTAAGCAGCGACATCTGGCGGAGCTGCTCCGTCTTCTGATATACCAGATCAAGACTCATCATTTCCTCGCCGTCATTACTTTTCCATCTGCAGATAACCAGCTTTGCGCCTATAGGAGTCTTCTTCTCTATGGTTCCCGGAAGACTGTACTCCTCTGCTTCCAAAGCCGCCAGGACACTTGCAAGATTGGAATCATGGCCACATAAAAAGGTAAATTTCCTTCCATCCGTATTAAGTTCATTATCAATCTCTTCAAGAAGAGGATGCGCCACATTTACTGCAACTAAAGGGGCTGTAAAAAGCACATCCCCATACACATCCTTTATCTCAGATATCGACTCCCAGTCCGCCCTTGAAATATCATGTCCAAAAGAAGCCTTTGTATCATCCGGTTCCTCATAGTACTGCAGGACAAGTGCATCGCTTATCTGACATGCCTGCTTTAGCGAACCGTTTACAGAGGGTTCCTTTCCTTCCTCAAGGGCAAACTCCGAATCATCCGTTACAAAGCCTGTGAAAGCACCATTTTTATAATCATCCGATTCTTCCACATCAATGACTTCCCCCAACAGTGCATAATTATCGTCAAGATCTGCGATCACGGAATCGAAAGAATCATGGATCTCACTCTCTGCATCTGTCTCATATTCATCAGACATATAAGTAAGAACGGGATTGAACACAGGATCCATTGTGTCAAAGTCCGAATGATACTCCACCTCCATATTGGAAACCGGCAGAAGTCCGGCCGCAAAAAAACGCGCTGTAGCGATAGTTCGCTGCTTTGAATTGGCATATATGCGCACTGCCTCTGTCGTGGGCTGATAATTGGGAACAAACAGCCCTTCAGCCTCAAGCCACTTTCTGAAATACTGTCCCATCTCATTTTCAAGGTTTCCGCCTCTTACGGAAAGCTGGCTCGCCTCCGCAGACCAGTCGAACCAGTCATGAGGAGTGATGGTATCCAGCGCAGAACCTTCCGCTGACAGCGGTGCCCGAATGTTATGCCGGCTAAGGACCACAGTCTGTTCCAGGGAATAGCCTTCGCGGGAAAGCGATGCTCTCAGATTTTCATTCTGAGCCTCGTAAACCTCCTGCACGCTTTCATTTGAATCCGCCGTATAGTCGCTTAACTGTACAACATTTGAATCAGCCGCATTATCTGTTTCAATTTCATTGTACTGCTCATCAGCCCTGGTAATATTGTCGGGATAAATCTTTAAGAAATCATTTTTCATTGAGATCGGTACATAGCCCTGCTCCATATATGCTGCAGATTTTTCATTCCAGTCCTGTGTGCCCCATTCCCTGACATCGTCATCTGCCACTATCATATATGCTTCGGAAGGGTACGGATTCCTCTCATCCAGTACATAATTCATCATGCTGGTATCGCTTCCGCTGTTTCCAAAGGCAAGCACCGGCATCTGTCCGATCTCTCTTTCTATCCAGATAGTCTTATTGGCATTCAGATTTTTCTGTATAAACCCGCCGGTAAATACCAGCTCATCACCATCTGCGAATTTATAATCCATATTTGACGGAACATCCTCGTTCCCCTTTATTTTTACCTCGAACTCAGTTCCTATTACATGATTTGGTGTCACATATTCGCTGATAGGAGAATTTGCCACTATCGCCCTGGTGGTAGTGCGTTCCGTGCCGCTGACCACATATATCGTAAAGCCATTGTCGTAAAGATACTTCACCACCTCAACCATGGGCAGGTAGAAGCCGTCAATATACCGCATATTGTTGAAGCTCTCAGTTTCTTTCTGTCCGAATTCCACCGCATAATCATAAAGTTCCTGTACCGTCATCCCCGCATAAGCTTTTGCAAAATTTCTTGCCAGCTCCTCGCCTGCGGTATAGCCCGGCTTAATCTCGGCAGCTGCCGCCTTCAGATCATCCGATACTCTCTCAGGGTGATCCACCAGGCAATAATTTATGAACATCATAGTGTCATAGTAAGTATAATAAGTCTCGCAGGTAAGTGTACCGTCCATATCGAATACGGCTATACGGTCCTTTGCAGGGATAAAGTTTTCCGTATCTTTTTCATCCGTAACCTTTGACACATAACTCTTCAGACTTTCTGCCGCTGCGGAATCCGCAGCCCAGTATTCCGAAAGCGGAGCAGGCTCTGCTTTGCCGCAGCCGGCTATTCCTGCCAGACCGATAACCGCAGCCATCGCAAAAGTCAGTAACATGAAGCATCTTCCCTGGTTCTTCCTATTCTTTACTCTTCTCATTAATCTCCCTCTTTTCTTATTGATTAATTTGACCAATCATTAGATTCCGTATCACCAGCCATATCATTTTTCAGCTTCAATATGCTTTGCTGCCCTGCCAAGACCCAGACAATACAGCACAAAGAGTATGCTGGCAAATACTATGCCGGCCGGATATGCTATCTTCGAAGGCAGTCCCAGTCCCTCATCAGCCATCAGAATATATGTAAGGCTTACTGCAGACATAAAGGATGCAGGAAGTGCTGTCATAAGACTGTAATATATTTTTTTCGCATTTTTGACCAAATATACCGTTGCGACCCAAAGTGCCACCATGGCCAGTGTCTGATTACTCCAGGAAAAATATCTCCACAATACATTGAAGTCAAGCTGTGTAAGAACTGCCCCCAGCCCTAAAAGCGGTATGGTTATGATAAGGCGGTTGCGTATCGGTTTCTGATCCAGTCCGGTCACCTCTGACAGTATAAGTCTTGCCGAGCGGAATGCCGTATCACCGGAGGTAATAGGGCATGCGATCACGCCTACGACCGCAAGTATTCCGCCTGCAGTCCCAAGCATTCCTGTAGAAATGTCATAAACAACACCCGACTGCCCCATCTCTTCTATAGCCGCACTGAGACCTCCTGTAGCTCCATAAAAGGCAACGCCACCGGCTGCCCAGATTAATGCTATGACTGATTCTGTCAGCATCGCAGCGTAGAAAACCTTCCGCCCCTGTTTTTCAGAGGTTATGCATTTACTCATAAGAGGAGACTGGGTAGCGTGAAAGCCCGATATCGCACCGCAGGCCACAGTCACAAACATAAAGGGCCATACAGGAAGATTATCGGGATGGAGATTATGAAGCGTGATCTCCGGAATGTGGTATCCTCCTGCTATAGTGCCCCCAAGTATTCCTACAGCCATAACGATCAGTATCACGCCAAAAACAGGATAGAGCCTTCCTATTATCTTATCTATCGGAAGAAGGGTAGCCAGAATATAATACAAAAGTATCACTACAATCCAAAATCCCGTTCCCAGAACTTCCGGTGTAAGCCTTGCTAAAAGGGCCGCAGGAGAATTAACAAACACGGTTCCCGTAAGAAGCAGGAGAATAACCGAAAATCCCCGCATGAACCACTTAGCGGCCTTGCCCAGATATATACCGCTCAGTTCCGCAATGGATGCGCCATCATGCCTTTCGGATATCATTCCGCACATATAGTCATGGACTCCGCCCCCCAGAACAGAACCAAATATTATCCAGAGAAAAACCACAGGGCCAAAACACGCACCCATTATCGCACCAAAAATAGGACCGGTGCCTGCGATATTAAGGAGCTGTACCAGAAAAGCCTTCCATGTGGGCATGGGAATAAAGTCTACACCATCCTGTTTAGTATAGGCCGGTGTTTTTCTGTCATCAGGTGCAAAAACCTTTTCAACAATACTGCCATAAACTATGTACCCGATTATAAGAACTGCAAACGAAAGAATTAATGATATCATTTCCGTTTCCCCGCTTTTTTCAATTGAATTATTTTTTATTGAAACAGACTCTGTTCATGTGAAAAACCTTTGACATTGTTTCACAGTATTATATCATATTATCTTTCAGGAAATTAATATCAAATCCTGACATAAAAAGCACAGTGCAATATGCACCATGCCTTATTTTTATTACTAAAACTTCCCACTAACTGAACTACTTAGAACGACACTCGCAATTGCGCCGGAACAATCACGATGCGTTGTTAGCCGAGGGGA
>OCVV011315198.1_pt1 | contig 67553 bp, 76 predicted proteins | sample 1539721 | NCBI WGS metagenome assembly OCVV01 (sample SAMN02144230, study PRJEB22623) | gut metagenome | biome: sheep rumen | host: Ovis aries | place: New Zealand
ATTTTATATTTTTCACATAAGGTCGTAAAAACTCCAAGCGGGACTACATTATGCGCATAGCCTGCTTCCCGCAGCTCTCTACCTATTGCATTAATCTTACCTTCACGAGTATTTACAAGTCCTGTGCCTTCCGCTTCATTCATATATAACCAATAGTCTAATCTCATTCCCGCCCCTCCTTAATAAGAAATAAACATTGTAAGTCTTATATCATCACTGCAAAGATAATTATCTTCACTTAATTCGATCATTGATGATACCATTTTTTCAATATAATTCCAATCTATATCATCCTCATAATCTTCATCATCTTCATTGTTATTTTCTTTTTTATGTTTTTCATCAAGAGTCTGTTTAAGTGCGAGATATTTTATATTTGCATAAGAGGTTGTATAAAAATATGTATTATTATATGAAATATCATTAATATCATCATCATCTGGATCATAAAGTCCAAGTTCTATATACTTATCTTTAATCTCTTCTTTTGAAGTCATTCGTTTAATTTCTCTCATCTGTCTAAGCTTTGTCCATTTTTCACGTCCGCAAAAGAAGAAATTGACAGGTTTACTGATAGATTTATCCCCTTTATCATAATAAAGTTTTATTGGCTCAAAATCATTTGAATTATTCTTTCTTTTTTCTACAAAGCATATTATTTCAACACTCATTATTAACACCTCTATTCTTTTTATTTTCTATAATTATTATAATAAAATTTTTATTAAAAATCAAATAAGGTTGCGCGCAACGTTGACAAAGAAGAAAAAATTTAGTATAATAAAATTAAAGAAAAATGATTAAGAAAAGACGGGGAGGTATTATAAATAATATGTCAATAGAAAATTTAAATACGGTAATTTCAATAGAGAAGGCAAGAGAGTTGACTAAAAGGCTAATGACTTTACTCCTAATCAAAGAATTAAATATTACAATACCTTAATAGAGAGAGCAGCAAAATCAGGCAAAAATTATATACAGGTAAGGTATTGGGATGAAGATGAATTTGTTTATGAAAAGTTGCGGGAGGCGGGCTTTAAGGTACTTCAAGGTGAAAATACTTTAATGACGATTGTAAAAATTTCATGGCGGGAAATAGAGCTTTGAGGCGTCATGAGGAGACAAATCCCGCGATAGTTGCAAAAACAGTTAAAAAAGAAAGAGAGATAGAATCCGAAAGAACACGAAAAATCGGTAGTATAGGAGTGAAATATGTTAGTTTTAATATTAATTTTATTAGGGGTAATTGTTATTGGGGTTGGTATAATTATATGGGGGATTGTGCAAATTAGAGAGGATATAGAGTATTTAGCGCTGAGTGTAGTTATAAATAAGAGGGTAGATGAATATTTGAGGGGTAATGTTGAAAAAATTAAAAGACCCCTGATTTTTAATAGGGGGTCTTGTTTTTAGTTATTTTTTTTCGGGGGTACTTTCCCAATTATAAGGTTGATACTTTTTTGTCTTTTGAGGGCGGAAACCATATTTGTCTTTAAATATATTCATTATTGTATTATAATCATTTAATACATTATCTCCTAATAATTCGAGGAATTCTTGTTTAGAGAGGTTTCCCGCTTGGTATTCCGCGCAATATTTAAAGTTTAATTCATTGTTGCCTTTTGTTTTAAATAGCATTTTAAGATAATCAAGTTCTTCTGCAGTCAGAGGGATATAATGCAGATGATCTTCTGAAGGTCTACTCCATCTATCATCTACTGATGTATAGAATGTACGAAGAACTTGTCTGACATAGCGCGCAACTGTTTCTTCTTGAACTTTATACTTATTATTAACTTGTATGTTTCGCGCAACATTTGAACCTGAATTATAAGGTTCTTCCGCAATGATAGTATCAGTTTTTTGTTTGTAGTATTCCATACGCTTCTCCTTTGAATTTTTTTCTTTTGGGGTTTCAAATGGTTTTAACTCTTTTGTGAGAACATAGTTACCTTTTGTTGTTAAGTACCAATTAAAATATTGAGATAAATGTTCGAGATATTTTTCTCTATTATTAGAGAAAGTTTTTGGAGTTACTTTAAAAAATGTTTCTGCTATAAATCGTGCAGGATAGGGTTTGTTTAATTCATACATAAATATTTTCTCCTTTCTGTTATACAATATATAAAAAATATATTATATAAATTTAATATAGTTGTCCTAAAAAATGGAATAAAAGTGCTTACATTTTCCTTTTCAAGTATTTTGTTCCATTTTTGAATCCAATTTTATTATATATAGAAGCGTATTTTTAGTTAGTAAAATACAAGGTTTTACTTGTATACAAGTTTTTATTTATTTTTGTTCCATTTTTGAATCCGTCTCTATATATATAATAAATCCGGATTTAGAAATGGAACAAAAATAATAGTTTTTATTAGAGTAGAAGTAAAAGTATTAGAGCAGATAGATTTTAAAAGATTTTTTTTAAGATTCTCGGAGTTTAAGAAAATCCTTTAAAATCCTCGGAGTTTTAAAAAATCCTCGGAGTGTGGTGCCCAAACTTCCTCCCCCTATACCACCTTACTCTTCCTCATGACGTCCGTTAACAAAAGTCAGTCTCCGTAAGATTAGTTTTAAATCGAGGACCGAAGGTCCGAAGATTTAAAACTAATCTTACTTTTCTTTCCTTTACTTTTTTAAAAATATATATTATAATTAAAGTGAATAAATATAATAAATATAATATTAAATATTTTATAAAAAATCAAATCATCTATTTTTGGGAAGCATATGATGCGGGCGCGCGTGCGAGAAGCAAAAAACAACTATCAAACTCCCCTGGACTCCCTTAAGGCGGCCGCTGCCGCCCTGAGCATTCAAACATTCAAATAACCAGTGCATAAAGTCATATGCGGGCGCTCGTCTAATGCAGTGGTGGACGAGGGTAAAGCAGTAGAAACTTAATAAAATTAAGATTTTTTATTAAAATATTAAGAAAATTAAGTGAAAAGGCTCATTTTTGGGAAAAAATAAAGTATTTTTTGTAAAAAAATTTCAAAAATTAATTGACAAAATGAGGTTTCTGTGGTAAAATTCGGCATGGAACCGATGGTTCGCATGCCGACAAGCTATTTTTAGGAAAAAATAATGAAAAAATAGTAAATAAAATGCAAAAAAATAACATTTTATAGCATTTTATTAATAAAAAACGGAAGATTTGCGCACGCAAATCTTCCGACAAGTAAAAAATGCGCCTTTCAGCGCATTTTTTTGTTTTTTAGGGGGCAACCGCCCTACTTTTTAGGTGGGCGGTGTTTGGTCAGCTTAAAGGTGTACTCTGCCCCCTCATAGCTAAAAGCTATTTCGGTTTCAGTTTTTACTGCGGTTACGTCTGCCCCGATTCCCTCTAAAAGGGTTTTTAATTCAGCGAGCAACCGCCCCTTTACCTCGTCAACCTTGCGCACCTTTTCAGCCTTTTTTCTTGGCTTTGCGCTTTGCTCATAACGTCTTTCCCCCTTGACGTCCTGTGCCTTTTTGGTTTCCTCAGTTGGTTCAATCTTGCCCTCTTCTTCAAGGATAAGGTCGCAAGCTTCTGTGATACTGATTTCAAGGCTCTCAACGTACTTATCAATAAGTTCATCAGATACTTCAAAACCTTTGTATTTCATTTTTATCACCTCTCTTGTTTTTCTTTATTATATCATAGGGGCTGGCGGTTCGTCAACCCCTATTTTATATTTTTTAAGAAAAACATTCCTTGCGCATTGGCTTGTGCTTTGCGAAACAATATCTTAAAATTTCTTTTTCAATCAAAACGTCCTCAAGTCCAGTGTGACTTTCAACAAAATCAACATCATTTGTTATATATTTATAAAGGACTTCCGCTTTTACTTGCGGTCTTGGTGTTTTATGCTTTGTAATAAAACCATTTTCAAAACAGAAACGTCTATAACTTGGTGTTTTTACAATAACGTCCTGAGCCATTTTCATTGTATCCCATATTTCACAACCATAAGGGAGAAAATATCTATACTTTGACTTTGTAAGCCATCTCTGTGTGTTGTTTGTTGCTCCATAGTCAAAACGCATATTGTGTGCGCAAATTGTTTTTGTATTATACTTTTTAAGAGTATCTGCAAGGTCTTTTTTAATTTCATACCAACTTGCAACCTTGCGCTTGCCGTTTTCTATATCTTCATAATACTGTGGAAGTTTATCGGCATAATAACTTGACTTCATTAACTCTTTTTCGTCATAGAATATATCTCTATTTACATATGACTTTGTTTCATACACATTTCCGTGTTTATCAACAACCGCCCAACCTACATCATATACCCACATATTATTTGGGGTTACGCTCTCAATTTCTCTATCAAGTGGACAAGTTTCAGTGTCAATAACTACAATATAATGCTTTCTTCTGTCAATACTCATTTTCATTTTTCCTTTCTCTAACCACTCTTTTTTGTGGTGTACTATAATATTTTACTTTGGCGGTGTTTTACAAGATTTTATTCCGTCAACTTGCGTTCCTTACATTATATATATTATCATATTTATGCTACATTGTCAAGTATTTTTTCAAGTTCTTTCAAAATATTTTCATTTGCGTTTACAGTTGCGCCTAAATTCCAACCTTTGCGTACTTTTTCATTATCATCAAATAATATCTGAAAACCGCCCCTTTTTCTTGTACAATTAGCTTTTGTAGTTCCATATTTCACAAGATGTATCTCGTCATATGGAAAACCATATTTTGTAAGCCATTCAAGTTTAGCCTGACGAACCATGTCATCATATCTTTTTGTGCTATCTTTTGCAAGCCACGTTGTGACTACTATACGATAACCATATGCTTTCAAACTATTAAGAATTTTAGCCATATACTTCATATTATAAAGCGGCTTCGCTTCTACATATGGTCTTGTGTTTTCATTTCTTAAATCATTCAACCAACCCTCTACACCATAAAGGTCAGCGATTGTTCCGTCCATATCAAATACAAGTGTTCTGTTCATAGGCATTTACCCCTTTCCTTTACTGTATCTTTATTATATCACTTGCGGTTGCTATTGTCAAGCACTTTTTTTATTTTTTTGTGCTTGCTTGGTGCTTACCGCTCCTTACATTATCTATTATAACAGATTGATTATAAAATGCAATATACAAAATGCACAAAGTTTCAGGAAAAAATTTGTGCAAAATTTTTTAAAATTTTACTTGACAAAAAAGCTCGACGGGTGTATAATGGAAATTTGGCAAGCTGTCGGCCGACAGCTTGCCAACAAGGAAAATAGCCATAGTTTTCACTATGGCTATAAGGAAAGGAGGTTTCAATTTTCATCTCGTTGAGTGGAGCGAACGGGACTCGAACCCGTAGCATAGGTAATAATTTGTCACCCACATGGTCTGTTCCAGTTAGTCATCGCCCCTTATTTATTTGTGACCCCCTACCCTATTGGATAGGGGGAGTAACCTTTGGACTACTCGGCAATCGCAAACCTTGTAGGTGTCTTACCCTTGCCGACAGTCTTTTCAACTGCGCCCTCTTCAACAAGCGACTTCATCAGTGCGCTTATCTTCTGGCAAGAGTGTCCGAGTTCAACACCGATTTCTGTTGCGGTACGACCTCTTCCGTCTGCAAGGTAAGCAAGAATATCAGCCTTGATACCCTCATTAGCCACCTGAACCTTAGTTGGCTTTGAGGACTTTCTATCAAGAGAAGCAATCATCTTCTCAGCGACCTCTCTCATTTCATCTGTGCAACCCTCAAGTTCCATTGTCTTTGTAAGAAATTCTCTCTTTGTCATAATACATCTACCTCTTTCTTTTTTAATATTTTTTATTTGTTATCTTATGTACTTATTATAACTCTTTTTTATTTAGTTGTCAAGTATTTTTTTTATTTTTTTGAGATTGTTTGTAATGGGTTTTCTCTATTAACCGCCTTGCAAGGTGATGATCTCGGTCAGAGGAGTTTTCCGCACTCGCTATTTAAACGCTCTCTTTATCTTTTGTAAGTTCATTATATCATAGTGGAAAAGGATTGTCAAGACCTTTTTTCAAATTTTTTTCAACCTTGTGTGTACCTTGACTTCCTTACGCACTTGACAGGGTTTTGTTGCAAGTTTTACCAGCCTTTTCCTATTTGATAATTAAATTATAACAAAATTTTTTAGTATTTGCAAGTACAAGATTTTTAGGAAAATTTGTGCATTTTGCACAATAAAAAAAGCTTGACAAAAATGGCGCGGCGGGTGTATAATAGAAATTTGGAGCCTTGGCGTAAGGAACGCACGCCAAGGCTCCAATGAAAAGAAGAGGACTTTAATAGTCCTCTTCTACAAAATCTTTTACCTCTATTTTATCTATAATCCCCTCAACCGCAAGCCGCCTTGCAAATTCTAATACTTCGGGATCATCTGTAATCCAGTTTATTTCTTTATCAGCATACTGTTTTAAACGTAAATCTTTAATAGTTACAATTTTAGTATCCATTTGTTATACCTCTCTTTCGTTTTCCTTTATTGTATCATAGGGTTGATTATTTGTCAACTATTTTTATGAATAAAATTCATTAATTTTTCTTTTGATTTAACCATTTCATTTATTATACATTGAGGGGTTTGTTCTTGTATGCATTGTGCAATATAGTCATTTAGCATAGTAATAATTATTAGTTCATCTATTGTATTAAAATCATCTTCCATTTTATTATATTTTTCTCCTTTTCTTTATTATACTACATTTGCGGTTGTTTGTCAACCGCAATATAGTAAAATTATAAAATAAATATTCAGTGCTACACTTGATAAGTGCATTACAAGCCCATTTATGTGGCGGTCAACCGCAAGGTCTTTTATAACACCGATAAACGCAATCGCAAGTCCGAACCATGCAATAGACAATCCATAAATCATAATGAGAATTACATTGATTACAGTTATTAAGCACCGCAAGTCATTGTATTCAAATCTGTATCTTCCTTCGATTTTAAAAAACTCTTTTACTTTTGTCATAGGCTTTTCCTCTCTTTCTATTTGATACTTATTAAACGTAAATAGTTGTCTTTTGCTCTTTGTTTGCTTAACTGTCTTGTGTTTTTAGGTAAATGCTTTCTTTTTCTTTCGTTATTATTAAAACTGTTATAATACTTTATTAAAAACATTTTCCTTAATTTATGTATTTTCATTTTTGAACTCATTTTTATTTCCTCTCTTTCGTTTTTCTTTATTATATCACAGGGTTGACTAATTGTCAACCCTAAACATTTTTTACTACAAGGACGGTTTCTTGAAGTCCGTCATCACTTGCAATATACATTTCAAATGCGGTATCCCATACTCTACCGAGCTTGATGAAATTAACCTGCGGTGAATTATCCATCATATCGAAAAAGAGTTTTGCATTTAAAAATGTGTTGTTGTTTGCTTTAAGCCAATTCTTAATTTCCCATGTGTACATACGCTTTACCTCTCTTTCTCTTTTCTTGAGTTAATTATATCATGCGGTGGTGCGGTTGTCAAGCACTTTTTTGAAAAATTTTGCGGAGGCGCGCCCGGGCAAAAAATGCAAGGCGGTTCATGTCTCCATGACCGCCTTCCCGCATTAATAAGTATCAAGTCCAAGCATTTCCGCTTCAAAATCACTAATTTTATCAATCACTCTTGGAGCTTCAAAATAAAGGTTGGCAGTTGCTTTTGCTTCTTCTTTGTTAAGAGCTTCTACTATAAAATCTTCACCTGTTATATCATCTGTCATTAAATAGTTCTTCATTTTATTTACCTCTCTTTTCCTTTAATGATTTTATTATTTTATTCTTCCCAATGTTTTATAAGTTCTAAAGAGCCGTCCTTTTGTATTTCATAATGTTCATATCCAAATTTTTTATACTTGACTGGAATTTTATTACACACAAGAATAGGTTCTTTATCTGCTTCACATTCCCACGGGTCACTAAGTGGTGTACATTTTACAATTAAATATTTCATTTTATTTACCTCTCTTCCTTTTGATAAATCTATTATACTATAATTTCACTTTTGTGTCAAGTGCTTTTCTATAAAAATTATCTAATTCTACAAAAGTTATAGCGCCATTCAAATAACCTTTTACCATAATTCTAAAATACATAGATATTTTATGATCTTTACCAAATCTATTTTCTATCTCTTGTGTCATCCATTTAGTTAAACGTACTCTTGAATTTTCCATTTTTACTACCCCTTTCTTTTGATAAACAATCTCTCATAGCTTGTTTCATTTCTTCATATTTTTTTAAGTAGTAATGTTTATTCATACGTTCTTTACTTAATTTATAATATACTTTTGCACTCTTATAATAAACGTAAAACATTAGATATTTATTTGTCATTTTTATTACCCCTTTCCTTTTTCTTTATTATAACAAATTTTTATTTTCTTGTCAACTATTTTTGCAATAGCTATAGTCAATATTTTATTAACTTTTAAAGCAAAGTTAGAGGAAACGAACAAATTTCCGCCGGCTTAAAAAATTGTTGACAAAAACTTGTAAGTATAGTATAATTAAGGAAGCGGCTCTGTTGCGGAAGGGACGCCCGCAACAGAGCCGACAAAAAGTTGAGCCAAAGGCGGTAAACCTTTGGCTCATTTAGGAAAGGAGGATTTTATATCAAACCTTGTCTGTATTAGTAGGGTAAAGCGGAATCGAACCGCTTATCAGCTCGCAACTTCTTGGAGATTTTACCTTTAAACTATACCCTAACCCCCACCCCAACCTTGCGGAGTGGGGGAGTAACTCACAGATTACTCTGCGAGGTGGTAGGTTGCAGGGTTCTTGCCCTTACCCTCTACCTTTACGACACTCTCAATCTGCTTGAGGAGTGCGGCTACCTTTGCGGTTGAGTAGCCAACCTCATCAGCGATTTCCTTTGCGGTCATCGGCTCTGCGCCCATAACCTCAACAATCTTCGCCTTAATACCCTCGTTCTCAATCTGCGCCTTTGTCGGCTTTGAGGACTTTCTATCAAGACTTGCAATAGCCTTTGCCATTACCTCTCTCTCTTCTGAATCCTCTGCAAACATTTCCATAGCCTTTGTGAAAACTTCTCTCTTTGTCATAGTACATCTACCTCTTTCTTTTTATTTTGTAAGTTAATTATAACAAATCTTTTTTATTTTGTCAATAGTTTTTTTATTTTTTTCGGTTGCGCAACCTTTCGTTTCGGTTTTGTTTTCGTATAACCTGTGGAAGAATATCCTACCCTGAAGTACGCCAGTCCGCCATTTTTTTAGTTTCGTATTGAACTCAGAGTGAACACTGGACTGCTCTAAAGTCAACCAATCTCACGAGTTTGGTAGCCGATGTATGACACAAAACCATACATAGAGGAGTTTTTATGACTTTGCTTTGTCATTTTCTATATTTATTATATCATAGATTTTCTAATCTGTCAAGCATTTTTTTAAAATCTTTTTTGATTTTATTTCTTGAAGGGTGTTTAGCATCTTTATGCACCCTCGTACCTGTATTCATATTGTACCATACTCTTTGACTTTTGTCAAGTAGTTTTTTCTTATTTTTTTCAACCATTTTTTTATCCTCTTTCCATTTGGTATTTATATTATAACAAATTTTTATTTATTTGTCAACTATTTTTTTATTTTTTCTGTGCTTTTTCGGTTTAGCACAGAGAACCGTGGGAGGTTCTTGCCTCACTTTCTATAATGATTATAGCAAAATTTTATTTGTATGTCAAGCACAAATTTTGGGAAAATTTTTGGTTATTTTGCACAAAAAATTTTACTTGACAAAAACTTGGCGGTATGATATAATGGAATTTTGGCGCGAGCACGAGAAAGGGCACCCGTGCTCGCGCCATCAAAAAAAGAGGGCGGATATCCGCCCTCTACTCTCCAAAAATCTTATCCTGACAAGTAGGACACATACCTGAAATAATACACTCTCTATCTGTTGCGGACAGATAAGGGAAAGCGTTCTGCACAAGTGCGCCACTCTCATATTTTTCAAGGTCAGTCTGATTAACTTCAACTGCCCAACCCTTGTTACAAAATACACAATTTCCGATAAGATTAACTCTCATATTATTTACCTCTCTTTCTTTTGATATACTTATTATATCATGTAATGGGTTGTTTGTCAACCCCTTATTTTAAATTTTTTCAAGAATATCATCTGCGGTAAGCCAACCGATAACATCATCTTCGTCATCATCACCCATCTTACTTACTTTTTTAACAATAGCTGAACCCATAATCTCAAGTAGTCCTCTCTCAGAGCCATAGCTACCTTTGTTAATTACCGCATCCCAAAGTCTATTACCCTCGTCATCATAGACGATAACCTGAGCGCCCCAATTAGTAATTAACTCTGTACTTATCTTGAGACCTTTCTGATTAAGACCAACTACAAGCTTTGTAAATTCATTAAGATTAAGTTTTGTATCTACCATATTTGTTTACCTCTTTCCTTTCATTACTCTTTTGTTTGTTTCTATAATAATATTATCAAAAATTTTAGCAAAAGTCAAGTAAAATATTGCACAAAGTTTCGGGCAGTTGGTGATTAAAATTTGTTCAACTTTTCTCTTGACAAAAAAACTGTGATGTGGTATAATGGATTTTTGGGGCGCGTGCGGAAGGTACGCGCGCACGCGCCCCATCAAATAAAAAAGAGCGATTAATCGCTCTTTTTTGCTCTTGCAAGCTCTCTGAGCTTTGCAACTTTTTTTGCGTTATACTTTGGTTTCTCACCCTTGACATTTTCAAGGATTACCTTTGCGTCCTTGGGGGCTTCCGCCCTTGTCTTGTAAACCTGACCATTATACTCATATCTTACTTTTCTCATACTCGTTTCCTCTCTTTCTTTATCTTTTGTAATTTTATTATAACATATTTAATTAGGGCTGTCAACTATTTTTTTTAAGAAAATGCCTGTTTTAAAAATGCGGACTTGCTTTTTAAACTATGCAAGTCCGCCAAAGGAAAGAAAGGCATATCAAATTATATCTACTACGAATGTGCCCGAGGAGGCTCGAACTCCCGACCTACGGATTAAAAGTCCGTTGCTCTACCAACTGAGCTACGAGCACCTATTTATCACCATTTTGTGCGGTTTGGTGATTTTCTCTTGCGTTCCTCTCTGAGTTCGTCATACCAATCAATGAACCCAGCAATTCCGCAACCTATAACTACTACACAATTAACCATTCCAAGAATTATTATACTATTCATACCTTTTACCTCTCTTTCATTTTCTATATATATTATAGCAAAAAATTTTTAATTTGTCAACAATTATTTTTTGCGCCACAATTTTCACAATAATTTGGATATATACCTTGTGTTGACATCATTGACCTGCGGTAATTACAAAATGGACATTCAATTTGCCATGTATATGATTGACAATCAATATCAATCCATTTCCCCTCTAATCTTGAGTTTTCAGTTTTATTAATTGTTATTCTTTCCATTCTTTTGTCCTCTCTTTCATTTTCTATATATAGAATAGCAAAAAATTTTTATTTTGTCAACAATTATTTTTTGCACAAAATTTCAGGAATTTTTTTGTGCAAAATTTTGCGCAAAAAACACTTGACAAATTCCGCGATCTGTGCATACAAATAAAGAGCGGTGCGGCTGCGGATAATGCAGTCGCAGCCGCACCGCCCAAGACGAGGAGATTTACTCCTCGTCCTCTTCAAAAACCGCTACGAGATCTGAGCTGTCACCAGCTACCGCCCACACATCCCACCAACCGCCATTAGCTTCAATGGAGGTTATATGAGTATCAATTCGTGGGTTGATGTCTCCGCGCTCAACCTCTGTACAATTAAGTTCCATAAGACCCATTTCTGAAAAATAATGAAGTATCATATTTTTTTCCTCTCTTTCCTTTTTCTGATTATATATTATCATATTAAGAGTTGTTTGTCAACAACTATTTTTATTTTTCATATATGACCTTAGCAATATGCTAAGGTCATATTTGCCCACTTTAAAACTGAGATCTGATTGCAAGCCCGCCCGATTGTAAGGGCTTCTTTTTTCGTATTTACTCTTTTGCTTTTATCTATATACCATATGCCATTAGCAAACCATAAACCACAGTTTCCGCCGTATGCTTTTATAAGACCTATAACTTTTGTTATATCAGTAGTTTCTACACCTTCAGTTGCTACTTGCCAACCGGATTTATAAACAATCGGCTTTCCATTCTTTAAAGTTAAACCACCATTATTATTAATTTTGCGGAGGGTTCTAATATTTATCATAATCTTTTACCTTTAGCCTTTCGGCTTCCTTTCCTTAACTCTGATATAATATTAACACATACTAATATAAAATGCAAGCGTTTTGAATAAAAAAGTTGTACAAAAAATCAGGAGGATTCTGGATTTTATTTGTGCAAAATAACTATAAAAAAGTGCTTGACAAAATGTCCACCAAGGGTGTATAATAGTTTGCCGGCACTTCGAGGAGCGCCGGCAACAACGGATCCGGGCGTGTCCTCGAACATCTGTTTTGCGCGCAACCGGTTGCGCAAAGTCGAACACCTGTTCAAACAGACAAAGCGGCAGGCTGGCGGTTAAAGCCTTCGCCAGCCTGCCGCCCAACACAAAAAAAGAGAGCTTTCCCCAAGCTCCCGTGGGCGCATAATAAGTCTGCGACTCTTGACATTCGTTCCTATGGCTGAACACCGTAAATTTGCCCCCAATATCTTTTAGGCGAGACACCTTTGGGAAAGGTCCACCGTACTTCATGTCCATCACTGTTATTAATCGGGCGAGGTTTCAAGACCCTTACACCGCCCCCGGACTGTAGGCTCGGTCGTCTTCCTTAACTTTGTAAACTCATTATACCACCTAAAAATGAATATTGCAATAGGCAGAATACACAAATATATCGGGATCTGTTTGTGCAGGTTGCACAATAACAAACAACGAATAAAAAAACTGCCTCCTATATATAAAACAATCAGCGGCGCGTCGCGGTACAAACCACGCGTCGACGCGCCGCGCCCGCCTTTTATATTTTATAAGAGCATTTTTATAGGGCGGTCAGCCATATCAACCGCCCTATTGTATTTTTTTATCAGTAATTTGAGTACCAACCGCCAAATTCTGCTCGTCCTTTGACTTCGGTATCAATTAATACCGTTGAGCCTATACGGCGGTATACCTCAGGCATAGAACACATCAAAATGTATTCTTTCCGGGCTTCTTCCCAAGATTCTTGGGTAACGGTATCTCTATATTCTTCTTTTGTTGTAGGGAATAATATTTTGTACATAATTTTTACCTCTCTTTCCTTATCGCTATATACCTTGAGGCTTTAAGCCTCAAGGTAAAACTTCTCTTCTCTGTTCATTATGATTACAGCGTCAAGATTGAAAAACCTTTTCTCTTTTGCATAGAAGTTAAAAACATCCATAGCCTGCTTATAACCTCTAACCTCAATTACTTCCTTATTACCTAATAAAATTTCATACATAACCTTTTACCTTTGCACCGTTGCGGTGCCCCTTTCCTTTTGATACCCTAATGATACTACTTTATTTTCTACTTGTCAATACCTTTTTTTAAAAAATTTTTTTGTGGCGGATCACTTATAAAAATAAAAATGGGAATAGGAAAAAATAAACAATCAGCAAAAAAGTGCTTTAAGTTTTTTTGAGCATATGGAACAATCATTTAGCGGGCTGCAGGCGACTTAGACTGTCGCCACCAGCCCGCCCGCCCAGCTCTTAAAAATTAGGGCGGTAGTGAGTATCTACCGCCCTTTATTGTCTTATAGGGCTATCTCTATGCTCTGATACTGATTATCAAGACATATATAGACGATAACTTTGTAACACTCAACACCATATCTGGCGTGAGTATTGTTGAAGTAGTCCCAAAAAGCTGGGGCTAAATCCTCATACTCGTCAGATACGTTATTTATATCTGATACGAGATAGTCCTCATACCAACACTCGTCAAGACCTACAGTAGTCTTAAAGAATGCTCTAATCGGTGCAGCGTAAGTATCCATCTTAATCATAACATCGTTATTCATAATAAACCACCCTTCCGCCTTTAAAGGCTAAAAACTTTATTTTTCATTATAGGGCGGTCGGTTGAACCAACCGCCCTTATTTGTTAGTGAATAGATACGTTATTATTGTATAAATCTATATCTATCCAATCATAATCGTGTTTACTGTCGGAAAGCTCAACAGATGACACGTTGTATGTTGAACACATTACGTTAATAAAATCCGCCATATCCTCAACCGGAATTTCCCAGTCCTCAAAACCGCAACTTGTCGGTAAATCATCAGCGTAAATAGTAACGCAAATCTTTTCCCAACAACTAACCTCTTCGGCTCTTCTCATAAGTTCTCTGTACTCTCTCATAGAATAATTTGTTTTTCTTGACATAGGCTTTTTCCTCTCTTCCTTAAAACAAGTTTTTTAGTTCCGCAAGTCACCTTGCAAGTGTAGAATATCAAATTGCGGTTATAATGTCAACACTTTTTTTAAAAATTTTTTTTACTTTTTGAAAAATGACGTTTTTGCGTTGTTTTTAAGGGTATTGTTTTTTTAAGGTCCACAATAAAAGGAAAAACAACAAACAATCAAAAAATCAAAACTCAATTTTAGAAGATTTGAACCACTATATACAAACATATGGCGGCCTGCAAGCGAAGTGAACTGTCGCCACCAGGCCGACGTTCAACCATTTATATTTTCATACTTAAAGGGTATGGATATTATCCATACCCTTTTTATTTAGGGGACTGCTTTAGTAGAAGCAGTCCCAATCCATATCCCCGTATCCCATACCCAATCCGCTGAATGGGATTGAAGAGTACTTCCTCTCAAGGAAGCATCTTGATTCAGGTCCATAGATGCTTTCCCATACCGCCTGAAGCTTGCGGTTGGTTTCCTGCTCCCATACAAGGAATGCATACCACATAGCGGTATCATTTTCGTCAAAGTCAGGAAAAGTATATTCCTGCTCAAGTTCTGGAGCACCATATGCTCTCATGTCATCACCAAGTTCATTTCTTACCATAACTACATATACTCTACTCATAAAATTCACCTTTCCGCCTTAAGGCGTCCTTTCCTTTTTTTGATATTCGGGCGGCGGCTCTGACCACCGCCCATTGTGTTCTACCAGTCTAAATCCTTGGAGAGAATAACCTCTCCAAGCTTCTCAAGTAGGGTCTCAAGAGTTATCCATGTATTGATAGAGATAACTTTTGTCTGAAGAGCCATATGGCTCATTCCACGAAGTCTTCCTAAACGGTACTGGTATTCACAGAACCTCTTACTTGTTTTGGCTTCTTCAAACCACCACCTGAAATCCTCAAAAAACTCTTTAACGTCCATAAAAAACCACCTTTCCCCTTGCCTTGCAAGGAATATAAAATTATCAAAGTACCCTGTCAAGTCGTCCTTGACAATACCCACTTTAAACCATTACAAAAAATTTGTCAATACCTTTTTTCAAAAATTTTTCAAAAAATTTTTTTTGTTGTTTTTCAATCTTTTAAAACCTTTAAAAACAATAATTATTTGTTGTTATAAAAAATTTAAAAAAAATAAAAATTGATCTTTTTTTTTACTGTGAAAGATCTTTTTTGTGAAAACAAAAAACAACAAATAAACAGAAAAATCAAAATTTAATTTTTTAGAATAGTGTTATAATCATTTAGCGGCCTGCAAGCGAAGTGAACTGTCGCCACCAGGCCGACAAATTCCTAAGAACTCATATATACTTGTTTATGGTAACGCGAACCTGCTTCGCGCAATTCTTTTCTCTTAAAAACAAGAAAACTGAAAAACTTATTTATTTCAAAGTTTTTCAGTTTTCCTTTTGTTTGGCTTTACAGTAAAACTACTGTAAAGCCTTCCTTCTGAAGTTTTGTTATCTCTTCAGTAGAGAAAATCTCTACTAAACCGATAACCATTCCATTTAAACTAATTCTTGCCATTTTTTATTTACCTCTTCTTTCCTTTTATATTCACTCTTGCAAGTCTTTAAATTAAACTTGCAAGAGTTTTTTAATTTATTTATTGCTTGTAAATATTTCTACATTTGTTACCTTTATTTCACTGTTAAAATAGTGTTCAGTAATAAGTTTACCTATTGCTTGATAAACTGTAATTTCTGTTAAAGGAAAAACATTCGTTACAATTGATTCATCTTCAAACTTAATTCTGTAATTATATTTCATAATTTTTTCTCCTTTTTATTTAAAAAATTTTTTCTTTACTCTTGCAAGTCTTAAAGACTTGCAAGAGTTTTTATTTTGTTAGAGCTTACAGAGTCTCTACTCTGTAAACTCTGCCGCCCTTAAGGTAGGCGATAACATCAGGCTCGCCAACCTTTGCGAACTCTATTGAGTTCTTTGTCTCAACTATCGGGTAGAAGCCAAGGCACTCTGCCCAAATCTTCAACGTAACGCTATTCATTTTCTCAATAACTCCTAATTCCATAATGTTCACCCTTGCGGTTGCCTTACAACCGCCCTTTCCTAAAAAATTTTCCGTTCCTTTCGGAACTGTCTTTACTATACACCCATTCAAAAAATGTGTCAACACTTTTTTTAAAAATTTTTCAAAAAATTTTTTTGCTTTTAAAAATAACAGTTTTTCGTCATTCTGAAAACAATAAAAAAAGATTGTTTTGCCTTTTTGTGATCTGATCAGCAAAACAATCTGTCAAGAGTTGAAACTAAAGTTTTTCAAACCTAATTCTATTATGTCTAGCGGTGTACCAACGAGCAAAGCTGTCGTCGCCACGCCGAGCTAAATTGACGTACATAAAAAATTTTTTAAGTAGGTAGCAGGGGGTGTATTATGTGAATATAAAGAATGTACGTTCTATTTATCCTTTTGGCACCCCAATTCTCAGAGAAAATAATTTTTGAATTGAAATAACGAAAGTAATTCTTAAATCTGAATTCTCAGAGAAAATATTTTTTTTAATCGAATAACGAATCCTCTAAAAAATTACACACCTACCCTCTATTCCAATTACGAATTAAACGTATTTCTTACTTAGTTCTTTGTCCTTCTCTTTTTCATAATTAATCTTCTCCATATCTGGATCTTCAATACTCCCTTCCAATCCCTCATCTTCAATAACTAAAATATCAAATTGAGTTTCTCCAAAAACATAAAATAATAATTCATAAATTTCATTCCATTCAAACTCTTCAAAATCTTTCTCTGCAAAAAGTAATTTACAAGGTCGAAATGTATTTCTTATATTTATTAACCCTTCAAGTAATCTATTTTTAGTAACAGTTTTCTGATAACCGCATACAATTAAAAAAATCAAATTCTTCAAAAGAAAATGCGCAAACCCATGTCCGTTCCATCCATCGAGCGCTTGCGGATTCACCTTATATTTTTCCTTTATGCGCGGACCGACCCCTCTTTCCATGCTACACTTATTATCACTTAAATAAACTAAAATCCTATCATCATAATCAAATATATTTCCTTCTCTTTTATTATAAACCATGCGCGAACGCGGCCTCATGACGCCTCAAAGCTCGCCTGCCGCATCTCCTTTCTAAATATTTTCTAATATAATTATATATTATTTTTTCTTTTTTGTCAAATTTGCCCAAAAAGACCTTGACAAAAGAAAAATTTTTTAGTATAATGAATATATAAAATAAGAAAGGAGATTTCCAATGCAAAGTACAAAAGAAAAGCAAGAAGATTCTGAAAGAATTAAACTTGATTATACAATTACAGACCCTTCAGAAAGAATTGCATTAGTTAATCAAATTATTGAGAATACTCCTTCAGAAAAAATGACTAATAAATATTTAGATGTTTTAGCTGATTATATCATTTTTACTATGAATAAAAAAGAAAATGATAAAAAGATTATTACTAAAAATAGAAAAAATGCTACCATAGACAAACGGGAAACAAGCTTAGAAGGTTTAGCTATGATTTTTAGTAATGATGAAGGAAATAGTAATTCTTTAAGAGAAGATAGTCTTTATAATTTAATTATAGATAATGATAAAAATATTATTCTCACACCAAAAATTTCTATTACAGAAGAAGATATTGAAGAAGTTCCAGGGTTGCGCGAACTGGTAGATGAAATTCATAGATTAGAAAGCTGTCTTCAAACAGCAACAGGGCGCGCCCGCTATTCAATTAAAAAGAACATAATAGAATTAAGAAAAGATCAATATGTTCTTAAAATGTCTTATAAAAAACCTATCGCGTGTATTAACGCAACTAAATCCGCATCAAAACTAAATCTTTATGAAAATATATCTATAAATGAAGATGATCTTACTATTGATGCAAATGTTTCGTTACTCATTCCCGCGCACGTTTCCGCAATTTTATGTAATTATTCAAAAATAAAACAAGAATGTTATGGAAAGTTTGAATCAGATATGTATTATCTTATTCTTTCTCTTGAAGAATTAATATTGCGCGCGCTTGAAGATTATCCTCTTTATTATGACTTATTAGTTTATAAAATTGATGGATTACAAAATACTGATATTCAAAGAGAATTAGAGATGACTTTTGGAATTAGATATTCTGTTGAATATATATCATCTTTATGGAGAAATAAAATACCTAAATTAATAGCTGAACAAGCTCAAAAAGAATGGCTTGAATGGCATTATACAGAAAAAGAAAAAGGACATTGGAAAAAATGTAGTAGATGTGGACAAATTAAATTAGGACATACAAAGTTTTTTTCAAAAAATAAGACTTCAAAAGACGGATGGTATAGTATCTGTAAAGATTGTCGAAATAAAAAAGTAGGGGCGGTGAAAGATTAATGGCAACATTAAAAGATGGCGCGACTCCAAAACAAAAATACACTTGTTCAAGATGTAAAAAAACTATGTCTGAAATTAAATTTTATAAGCATAGAGATGGAACGCATGATGAAATGTGTAAAGATTGCCTTTGCGCGCACATAAATAATTTTGAACCAGATACTTTTACTTGGATTCTTCAAAGAATGGATGTTCCTTATATTCCTCCTGAATGGAATATATTAAGAGATAAAAAATTTCAAGAAGATCCTAAAGGCGGGACTGGGGGATCCGCAGTTATGGGCAAGTATTTGGCGAAAATGAAGCTCAAACAGTGGTATGATAAAGAAACGGGAAAACCTTATACTTGGGCGGATTCTGAAAGAATTATGAAAGAAAAGTATTCAGATGTTGAAGCAGAAATGACAGAAGAAGATAAAGCTGAAGAAGAAGCACGTAACGAAGAACTAAAAAAAGCTTTTGCAGAAGGAGTTATTTCAGAAGCAGAATATAAAACTTTAGCTTCAACAGAAAGTCAAAAAGAAAATCTTCAAAGTCCATCTAATCCTAGTGGAGTAGATGTTTTTAATCTACCTGGCGGCGGGCAGGTGGTTGGAGATACATTTGACGCAGGATATATATCTGAAGACGAGCTTCCAGACCCCGCAGCTGAATTAACTGACGAAGATAAAATTTATTTAGCTATGAAATGGGGCAGATTATATAAACCTAATGAGTGGATTGAACTTGAAAAGAAGTACACTGAAATGATGGATTCATTTGATATTCAAGATGCGGACTCCCGCAATACATTAATTCTAATGTGCAAAACTGACTTAAAAATGAATCAGGCTATTGATTGTGGAGACGTAGATGGCTATCAAAAGCTTGCGCGAGTTAGTGATGGATTAAGAAAATCTGGTAAGTTTACTGCCGCACAGAATAAAGATAAAGATAATGATCAAATTTCATGTGTAGGACAAATTGTTGCTTTCTGTGAAAGAGAAGAAGGTTTTATCCCAAGATTTGTAACAGATGTTCCTCAAGATATAATTGATGTAATAATTCAAGATAATCAAAAATATCTATATAATTTAGTAACAAAAGATTTAGGTTTTGGTCAACAGATAGAAAATTATTTAAAGAAAATACAATTAGAACATGAAGCTCTTGAAGGAGAAGTTGGAGTAGAAGATGATGAAATCCAAGATGAAGATATTGCAAAATATTATGAAAGAATTGAAGAAGAACGAAAAGAAGATAGTTTAGTAACTCAAGAGTCAAATGCATATGAAAAGGAAGGTGATTAAATGGGGTTAGCAGATTTAATCGCCTTATCAACAAATAAAGCTAATCAAAAGATAGGTGTTTCTGAAGAGCGGTTGCGGGCTTGTTTGCCTGAATTAAGAAAAGCAATAAGTTTTTATAGAGAATATCCTGACATGTATATAGATTTTTGTGTCGAATGCAGTGGCGGAAAAGGTAAAGTTTTACATTTATATACTTATCAAAGAGTTTTTTTAAGACAAGCTATGCGTTATCGACACGTATATGCAGTTTATCCGCGTGCTTATTCTAAATCATTTTTATCAGTATTAGTTTTAATGCTTAGATGTATCTTTTATCCAGGATGTCATTTGTTTGTTACTACTGGCGGTAAGGAGCAAGCTACAGGAATTGTTCGAGAGAAAGCTGAGGAATTATGTAAACTTGTTCCAGGGTTAGCGAATGAAGTAAATTTTGATAGAGGTAAATCTAAATCTTCAAAAGAAGAATTTAGTTATTTATTTAAAAATGGAAGTATTCTTGATGTTATGGCCGCAAGACAAAGTTCGAGAGGTCGAAGAGCGACTGGTGGACTTATAGAAGAGGTTATACTGGTAGATGGAACCTTACTTAATGAAGTAATAATCCCTAGATTTTGGGGCGCAGCAGCGTGAGTTGCTGATGAAAACGGCGTGAACCTAAGAAAAAAGGGTGTGCCTAAAAGGTGCTAACGGTGAAGAGTCAAGAACACCGTGCTAAGCTCTAGCAATAGAGAAAGTGTAGAGACTATGGGTGATGAGTGTAGCCCAGTAGGATGGATTTTATCACCATCCCAAGTGCGCCGCAACTATAATTTTTTGGACATTTTTAGTAAAATTTATTATTAAATTTTTCAATATTAATAGAAGGAATAATTTGGTAATAATGGAGGTACTAAAAATGTGGAAAAAATACATTTATAATGAAAAAGAAACTGATTACAGTATTTCAACAGAAGGAGAAGTAAGAAAAGACAGTACTAATCATATGTTATCTCAATCTACTCAACAGCAATATAAATTTGTTACTTTACTATTAGAAGATAAAAAACAAAAGAGAATGAGAGTACATAGACTAGTTGCTGAAACTTTTATTCCTAATCCTGAAAATAAACCTTATGTAAATCATAAAGATGGTAATAGAAGTAATAATAATGTTGAGAATTTAGAATGGGTTACTCCTTCTGAAAATACTCAACATGCATTTGACACAGGTTTAATTAAACCTGGAAGAGGTAGACAAGTTACTCAATATGATTTACAAGGTAATGAAATGATGACTTTCTCAAGTTTAGCAGAAGCAGCAAGAGAGACAAACAGTAATCAGGCAAAAATAACTTTATGTTGTCAAAAGAAACGTAATACTCATAACGATTATCAATGGAGATATACTGACGACCCTGATAAAAACATAAAAGCCGTACCTAAGCAAGTCTATACAGGGAAAAAAGTTGCTCAATGTGATGAAGAAGGTAATATTCTTAATATATATAATAGTTTTAAAGAAGCTGCAAGAGCAGTTGATGGTACTTCTTCTGCAATTAGTCGAGTATGCAGCGGAACTAATATAAGACATAAAGGTTATAAATGGAAAATAGTTGAAGAGATAGTCCAAGAAGATATTTAAAATATCTTCTTGACTATGAACGTAGATAGACTTCTTCCTGATGGTACTAGACGAGAGGAAGAAATCATTAATAAGAGTCAGATATATGTGACGACAGCAGGCTGGAAAAATACTTTCCCTTATGAAAAATTAATGATGATTTTACTTGAACAAGTAACAAATAGTGAAAGTTCAGTGGTAATGGGGGGAACATGGCGGATTCCGGTTGCAGAAGGCTTGCTAGCTAAAAACTTTATTCAACAGTTAAAACTTGATGGTACATATAATGATAGTTCATTTGGAAGAGAATATGAATCTGAATGGAGCGGAGATGCGGAAAATGCTTATTTCTCGTCAGAGATTTTTGATAAATATCGTATTCTTTTACAGCCAGAATATGAATTTAGCGGAAGAAGTAGTAAAACCGCATATTATGTGCTTGGTATAGACGTTGGTAGAAAAGGTTGTACTACAGAATGTGTAGTAATTAAAGTAACGCCGCAACCGCAAGGAACCTCACTGAAGTCTGTTGTAAATATATATTCCTGGGAAGAAGAACATTTTGAACAGCAAGCTATAAATATTAAAAAATTATTTTATAAATATAAAGCAAGAGTTTGTGCTATTGATGCAAATGGTCTTGGTATTGGACTCATAGACTATATGATTAAAACTCAAATAGATCCCGAAACTGGAGATGTGTTACCGCCTTTTGGGATTGATAATATTGCAGATTATCCAGAGTATAAAAAATATAAAACTCCTGAAACTGAGAAAGATGCTATGTATCTTATTAAGGCGAATGCTCCTATTAACACAGAAGCACATAGTTATGTACAAACTCAATTATCAAGTGGAAAAGTTAAGTTTTTAATAGATGAAACTACTGCAAAATTAAAATTAATGGATACTAAATTAGGACAAGGAATGACTCCTGAAAAGAGAGCAGAATATTTAATGCCTTTTACTCTTACTACTTCATTAAGAGAACAAATGCTAAATTTAGTAGAAGATAATGAAGGTGTTAATATTATATTAAAACAATCTTCAAGAGGTACTCCTAAAGATAAGTTTTCTGCTTTTGAATATGGGATGTTGTTTATAAAGAAAGAAGAAGAAAAGAAACATAGAAGAAAAGGTCTTGGTATAGCTGATTTAATGTTATTTAATTAAAAAATTTTTGGTCAAAGTTTGTTAAAGTTAATTTATTAATTTTTATATATATTATAGAGAAAGGAGAGCTTTGATATGAGAGCAAGTAGAGGTGAAATAACAATAGAAGAAATATTAACTGAAGCTGGATTAGAATTTCAAGAAGAATATAGTTTTAAAGATCTCCTGTCTAATACCGGACGCCCGCTTCGATTTGACTTTGCAGTTTTTGATGATGATGGAGCTTTAGATTTTCTTATTGAATATCAAGGTATTCAGCATTATCAACCAAAAGAAAAATTTGGTGGTTGGAGCGGTTTACGGAAACAGCAATTTAATGATTTGAAAAAAAGAGAATATTGTAAAAAACATAATCTTAAATTAGTTATAATTCCTTATACTGATGAACCTATTTTAAGTTATGATTATATAATGAATTTAGCAGGATATTAAAAAGGAGGATTAAGATTATGCGAGCAAAAAGATTTGATCGAGAATCATCTCGTAATCTTAATATGCGAATTTCCTCTAATAATCAAGATGATTTTCCTATTAGTCCATCATCTGGACAGATCGACTTTTCAAAGATAAAAGTTGGTGCAAAAATTCTTGAAGATGCAACAATTACTACTCCATTAAAAAAGATAAATGGTAATTATTGCGATAAAGAGTATGTATTAAGAGCTATTTATAATAATAATGTAAATCAACTAAGAGAAATATCAGATTTTTATTATAAAGCAAGTGGTATATATGGTCGCCTTTGTAGATATTTAGCTTATTTATATAGATATGATTGGTATATAGTTCCTTATATTTATGGTGGTGATACTTACCCCGTAGATGATAAAGACAAAAAAGGCGATTTAGGAGCTAAGAATGTAAATAAAATATTAGATAGTTTCTTTAAGGCTATGACCTATCTTGATAATTTTAATGCCAAACAAATTTTAGGCGATATTGCATTAAGAGTAGTAAGATATGGATGTTATTATGGATATATTATACATTCTGCTACTGGACCGAGTATTCAAGAGTTACCACCATTATATTGTCGTTCAAGATATAAAAAATTTGGCAAGCCTGTTGTCGAATTAAATATGAAATATTTTGATGATTTTTATCCTGATAAAGAGTATCGTAAAAGAGTTTTAAAATCTTTTCCTGAAGATATTCAAAAGGGATATAAATTATTTTCAAATGGAAAATTAAAAGGTGATTATCAGGGTGATTCTGCAGGTTGGTATATGTTAGATCCAGACTATGGATTTAAAATTAATATTAATGATAGTGATATTCCTATCATGGCATCAGTTATACCAGCAATTATAGATTTAAATGAAGCTCAAGAGTTAGATAGGAAAAAGATGGCTCAGAAACTTCTTAAAATATTGATTCAAAAATTACCTTTAGATAAAAATGGTGATTTAATTTTTGATATGGATGAAGCACAACAGCTTCATAATAATGCAGTTAAAATGCTATCAAGAGCTATTGGTATTGATGTATTGACAACTTTTGCAGATGTAGAAGTTGCGGACATGGCAGATAGAAATACTACTACTACAGTTGATGATTTGGAAAAAGTAGAAAGAACAGTATTCAACGAAGCTGGTGTTTCTCAAATGCAGTTTAATACAGATGGTAATATTGCTTTAGAGAAATCTATTGCTAATGATAGTGCAATGATGAGTAATTTAGTTCAACAACTTGAATGGTTAATGAATAAATTATTATTAAACTTTAATAAAACTCCTAAAAAAGTTTTTTATAAAGTTCAAATTTTACCAACTACAATTTATGATTATAAAGAATTATCAAAGATGTATAAAGAGCAGACTCAAATGGGTTATAGTAAAATGCTTCCGCAAATTGCGATGGGTCTTGCGCAAAGCACAATATTAGCAAATGCGTTCTTTGAAAATGATCTATTAAATCTTGTTACTGTATTTGTTCCTCCACTTACTTCTAATACTATGAATGCAGACGCGCTTGCGCAACAGCAAACTGGACGAAGAAGAACTGGAATTACAATGGTAACAGGAGAAGAGAATCAGGGCGGCCGCCCTGAAAAGCCAGATGAAGAAAAATCTGCCAAAACTCTTCAAAATATAGAAAGTAAAAATTAAATATATAAAGGGAGGATTTATAAATGAATAATTATCAGTCTATTGCAACAATAAATGGACCGGAATTTATTAATTTACAGCCTCTTGACTTAAATCCTATGATGTCTAAATGTGAAATAAAAGTTTTATATTTAGGTAAAAATAGAAATGGAACGAGTATTAGTAAAGAAGCTGCTACGGAGATGTCAAAAACTCTTCGTGGCGCTCCTATTGTTGGGTATTATAGAAAAGATAAAGAAGATTTCTTTGATCATGGTGACCAAGTTATTGTAGATGGAGAGGGTATTCATTTTAATGTTTTAACTAGGCCTTATGGTTTTGTATCTCCAGATGCTGAAGTATGGTTTCAAGAGTTTGAAGAGTTCGATGAAAATGGCGAAAGTACAACAAGAACTTATCTTATGACTACTGGATATTTATGGACTGGTCAATATGAAGAAGCTCAACAATTATTCATGGAAGGCGGGAAACCGCAATCTATGGAACTTGATGAAAATTCTATGAGTGGATTTTGGTCAAAAGAAGCAAATTCAGATTGTGAATTTTTTATAATAAATGACGCAATATTTTCAAAATTATGTATTTTAGGTGATGATGTTGAACCTTGTTTTGAAGGGGCTTCAATAACTGCACCTAATGTAAGTAAAAATTTTACTTTAGATGAAAGTTTTAAGAAAACTTTATTTAGTATGATGAAAGAATTGCAATATACTTTACAAGGAGGTAATCATACAGTGGAAAACGAAATTAAGAAGCCAGTTGGTGATGATGCTGTTGTAGAAGAGACTGTAACAGTTGAAGAACCAGCAGAGAATACCTCTTCTGAAAACAATAATTCTTCAAATACTGAAGATAACAACAACTCTACTGAAAATACTTCAGGTGAGTCTACTGATTCAACGAATGAATCTGAGAGTGGTTCTGATTTAACTGATGGAGCTGATAATGGAGAAAGCGGTTCTGCAGATTATGTAAAAGATGATGAAGAAGAGAAAAAAGATGAAGAAGATTCTAAAGAGGATTCAGACGGAGATGAAGATAAAAAGACTGAGGAAGATGATGAAAAAGAAAAGAAATATGCTTTAGTTGTTCAGCAACTTGAAGAAATTCAAACATCTTATAAAGCTTTACAGGAAGAAAATGAGAAGCTTGTAAATGAATTAACTCAGTTTAAGAAGAAGGCAAAAGAAGCAGAAATGAAAGAAAAAGATGCTTTAATTGCTGAATTTTCAATGCTTTCAGAAGAAGATAAGAAAAATGTTATTGAGCATAAAGCTGAATATAGTTTACAGCAAATTAAAGCTGAATTAGCAGTTTTATGTTATGATAAGAAAGTAAGTTATACCATACAAGAAGATTCTGAAAAGGGTATAACAGTAGATATTGAACCAGGTGTTAATAGCAAGCCTGAATGGTTACAAGCTGTTGATAATAGAATAAAAGAACAATAATATAAAGGAGGAAATCCAAAATGGCTACAATAAAGAGAAAAGGTTTTGGACAGGTAGAGCCTAATCACCTTTCTGCTCAAAGAACAGGTCAGATTTATGCTCAGCTTATTGCTGATTCAAGCCTTAATATAATTGAGAATGGAATGTTCTTAAAATATGATTATGAGAATAGAAAAGCTGTTGCTAATGCTTCTGTTCCAGGTGAATGGCTTTTAGTTTATAATGAAGAAAAATTATATGACCCTCGTAGACAGTCTCATAAAGATTTTGCTATGAAGAAGACTGATTATGTTGATGGTGAAATGGTTCCTAGATTATTTAAGACAAATATCGGTGATATTTTTACAACAAACACACTTGGACCTAATACATCTGAAACTGCTGAAACTACAGCTGTAACTGTCAACGAAGGAGATACACTTGTTGTTGGAAGTACAGGTTATCTTGAAGTACTTGGAGCTAGTGCAACTGCAACTGCACCTGCATTTAAGGTAGTTGCTATAACAACAATGCCTGATGCTGATGCTAATTATCCGGCTGTTAAGTTACAACGTGTATTATAATATAAAGGAGGATTAAGGTCATGGCATTACAAAAGAAAGAACTTTTTACACTTGCTAAGACAGTAGCAAAGGCTAATCCTTCTGCGGCTGTTGCTTATAGTTTTGGTGATAGTAAATATTCTTATAAAGAGCTTGATGATACTCTTCGTGCAGAACTTAGAGAAATTGCTGGAACATATGCTCTTTATAGAGAGAATAAAAATATTCTTTTTGAATTAATTGAACAAGTTATAGATGAGGTTCTTCCTCAGAGAGTTATTGAGCAGTATGGTCAGTTCGCTGATATTCGTACTTTTGCTCAGGGCGACAAGCCTGTCTTCTCAGTAAAAGCTTCTCAAGCTTCTAAGGCTAGAGCAAAGAAGTTTGTTACTAAAGTAGGTCTCGCTGGTGTTTATGAAGTATTCAAGCTTGATGGATATACATTAGAGGTTCCTACAGAGGCATGGGGCGGAGCTGCTCAGATTGGCTTTGAGGAATATCTTGATGGCAGAATAGATATGGCTGACGTTGTTGAGATTATCAATGATGGTCTTAATGAGTGCGTATTTAGAGAGATTGCTAAGGCTCTTAAGAGCGCAGTTGGTCAGATTGCAAATACAAATAAGAAGAGTGATAATACATTCGTTCAGACAAAGATGGATCAGCTTCTTCAGATAGCAGATGCTTATGGAAAGGCTACTATTTATTGTACTTTTGAATTTGCAGCAACAATGGTTCCTGATAATAACTGGATTTCTAATGAACAGAAGAATACAATGTGGAATGTTGGCTATCTTGCTAACTATAAAGGACATAATGTAGTAATTCTTCCTAACTCATTTGAAGATACTGGAAATACTGTAAAAGTTATGGATCCTTCATATGCTTACATTATACCAACAGGTGCAGATAAGCCTATTAAGGTTGCATTTGAAGGTGATGCCGCAGTTAGAGAGTGGGAAAACAAAGACTGGTCAAGAGAAATCCAAACATATAAGAAGTTTGGTATCGGTATGGTAGGTCTTAATGCTGGTATCTGTGTATATCAGAATACATCTCTTACTCAAGGTACACCTTCAGGAACAATAACTAAGAAGGCAGCTCCTGGACTTTCAGTTGAGTATTAATAAACAATTAAATAAAGGGAGATTTTTTTAAATCTCCCTTTATATTTTTATATGGAGATAAAAGGAGATAATAATATGATAGATAATAACACTTTAATAAAGGTTCAAAATAGAGATTTTGGTTCTGTTGGATATACAATTCCTGATTTAAACAATTTACATAGGGAGTTTCAGCCAGGTGAAGTAAAAGAGATTCCTTTTGATGAACTCTTTAAACTTTATCAAGTTCCTGGTGGAGAGTATATAATTAATAATTATTTAATAATTTATAATGAAGATGCGGTTAATGAGCTTATGGGTGGAGTTGAGCCAGAGTATTTTTATTCAGAAACTCAAATTGTTGATTTAATGAAAAATGGTACTTTAGATCAGTTTGAAGACTGCTTAAATTTTGCTCCTAAAGGAGTTTTAGATTTAATTAAAGAAATAAGTGTTAAGCTTCCTCTCAATGATGTTGCTAAAAGAGATTTAATTTTAAGAAAACTTAATTTTAATGTAGCAAGCGCTATTGAATTAGCTAAAAATGATGAAGTTGTTGAAGACACAAAGCCAGTTAGAAAAGCAGGCACTCCAACGATAAAGAAGACAACTACAGCTGTAACAAGGAAAGCATCAATACCGCAGAAGAAAACTGAACCTGATGCTGAATAAGAAAAGGAGGGTTAAAAGTGACACCTCTTTCAACAGTTTATAATTACTTTTTAAGAAAAATTACTGATGATATGTACATGGAATTTACAAAAGAAGATACTATGTCTATGTTAAATGAATTATTGATGTCAGCTATTCATTCTTTTGAATTTCCACGAAAATCACTTGAAATAACGCCTCCTGATTCAGATGAAGATAGCGAGGACGGTTATTTCATAAATGATTTAACTGATGAAGAATGTAATATTTTAGCTACTTATATGGTTGAAGAGTGGATTGGACAACAGCTTGCAAGTGTTGAAAATACACGAATGAAGTATAGCGGTTCTGATTTTAAATTTACTTCTCAGGCGAATCATATGTCTAAACTTCAATCTATGAAGAAAGAATATGAAAGAAAAGGCTTCCATCTTCAAAGATTATATAAACGTAGAAAAGTAGATTCTAATGGAATATATCGTTCTACAATGCATATATTATCAGAAACTCCAGTATATCCTTTTTCTTTAGGAAATGAGGATCCTGCTGAAGATAGCGGAGAGGAGGGTTTCTGGTATGATGACAAAGTATAATTTAGATATAAATTCAGAAACTATTAATAATAATTTTAAAAGAATTATTAATTTAACATATGCTTTATTACCTACCCGAGAAGAGGGTAATGATTGGCAAAAGCCGCTTGAAACTATTTTAGAAGAATTATGTGGATTGTATAGATTGGTTATCGACTTACCTTTCAATCATACTACATTATTTTGTTTGATATGTAAATTAGAAGGACTATTTACTTTAGTTGAAGAAAAAGATTTTGGTCTTTATAGAAGAACTATATTTGAATGTTTAGCCCTTCTAAATAATATAAAAGATGAATGCATTGGATAATATGTCTAAAAGACTTAACTATGGGGGCGGCGCCCGCCAGCAAAGTCGAATGATAGAAGATAAATTGAGAAGTTTAAAAAAAGCTTTATTATATTCTTATCAGGCTGGCACTATGATTATTGAGCAAGATGATTCTACTCTTGAATTTAGATGTTTAATTAATCCAGATAAATTAACTTATGATTCTGATAAAAAAATGTTGTCAGTACCTTTTCGAGACATTTGTCTAAACATGCCTCGAATTGGAAAAACGACAGAAGGGGTCATAGATGTTCCAATCAAGTGTGGAGATACTTTTATTTGGAAAGAAACTAATACTCGCTGGTTAGTCACTCTACAATATTTAGAAGAATTAGCTTATTTTAGAGCGGATATTAGAAAATGTTTTTCATATCCTCTTGAAATAGATGGAGTAAAATATTGGTTTTCTAACATTGGAGAAAATCAACAAACCATTGAATGGAGAATGAAGAATTTAGAAGAGTGGAATAAAATTAATTATACAAGAACTTTATATATAAAACGTAATCAAGATACTATAAATTATTTTAAAAGATTTAAAATAGTTAAACTTCCAAATATCAATGGTGAATTAGAACCTTGGGAAGTTCAAGCAGTTACTCCTAATTCAGTAGAAGATATATTAATAGTTCATCTTAAAGAATATTTTAATAATGAATTTGAAGATTTAAGTAATAAAATTCAAGAAGAGATTCAAGAAGATCATGAACTAAATGAAGAGCAGGTAGTCTATCCTTATGATAAAATTATTTTAACTTGTCCATATGTTGAGAATGCATTATGGGAAATTAAAAATAAAGATTTTGGATTAGATATGGCTATGGATGCTATCGTTATAGAAAAAGAAGATACTACTGTTACTATTCAACTTTTAAATGGTAAGACTGGTAAATTTGATGTGTTTTATAATAATAAATTAGTAAAACATATTGTGATAAAAGCAATATAAAGAGATAAAAGGAGAGATAAAAATGCAACGAAACGCATTACCACCAACTTTGCAATCATCATTTTTATCTTGTGAAAAAGATACAGAAATTATTTTAAATAAATTATTTATGGAAAGTAATCCATATAGTAATCGTCTAAAAAAATTATTAGTAATAAATACTCCTGATTGTTTAGATAATAATATTACTAAATATAATGATATTGTTTCACATTATAGTGTTAAAGATTTAATAGATAAAAAATATATTAGATTAACCCCTCGATTAGAATTTGAGGAACATGAAGATGTAAAATCTTATATACATATTTCTTTCGATGATTTTAAAACTAATAGAATTAATGAAAGATTTAGAGATTGCATTGTTCATTTTGATATAATGTGTCATACTAAACAATGGGATTTACAAGGGTTTGAATTAAGACCTTTAATGATTGCGGGTTATATAGATGGAATTTTAAATTTTAATAAATTATCTGGAGTTGGCGAGTTTGTGTTTTTAGGTTGTCAAGAAGTTGTATTTGATGCTAATTTAGCTGGATATGTTTTAACATATGAAGCTATTCATTTTACAGAAGATGATGCTAAACTAGAGGCGCTATCAAGTAAATGAAAAGAGAACAGTCTGTAAATGCACTTCTATTAGACACTAAAGTTAATATACCTTTTCCGCCAGCACAGGTTACTATATATCAACCTTCGATAAAAGAAATAGCTATGATTGGAGAAGATACTCAAATGATTGCGGTTAGAGCAATTACTAAAAATTATGAGACTCTTCAGGACAAAAATAATTCAATTCAATTATCGAATTTTGAAATATTTATGAAAGTAATTCACGATAAGAGTGAGCAGAGTAAAAAAATTATTCAAGCAATAGAAGATTTTTTTGTTTTAATATTTCCAAATTATAAAGTTACTTTTACTCCTCGTTCTATTATTCTTCAAGATGAATTTAGTCAAATTCATATGATTGATGAAAGTAGTTTTAATGATTTTACAAATATTATTTACGATGCTTTTTGTTTGGATTTATTAGATTCTGAACAAGGTACAGAATATAATCCACAAGGGGCTCGCGCGCAAGCGCTCGTAGATAAGTTTATGGCTAAAAGAAAACTTTTAGCTGAATTAAAGCGGGAACGAGGTCATGATCCATCAAAAGATAGCTTATATGGTCGATATATTGATATATTGGCTGTTGGAGAACAAAAAGATAAGAATAGTTTAAAAGAATATTCTGTTTATCAACTTATTGAAGAATTTAAAAGATTTCAATTAAAAACTACCTTTGATTATACGCTTCGCGCAAAACTTGCAGGAGCAACAAAAATAAAGGACGCAAAAGATTGGATGGGCGACATCCAATTTAATTCTGAAAACGAATAATTTTTTAAGGAGGAAAACACAATGAAATTTGGTATTCGTGAATGTGCGAACATGGTGTTCAGAGCTAAGACTCCTACTAATATAGGTAAATATAAGTTTAAAGCTGGACAGCCTGTTCTTTATATTGATACTGCTACAACTTCTACTCTTGAGCAAGCTACAACCGCTGTATATGCACAAGGTGGTAGAGGTAACGTTCGTCTTATTTCTTGGGAAGGTGAAAAAACTCTTACTTTCACTGTAGAAGACGCACTCCTTTCACCAATCTCTCTTGCAATGCTCTCTGGTGCAGATCTTTTCCAGGGATCTAAGTCTGTATCTGAAGTACATTTCCATACTACAAGTACAGCTACAATGAGTGTAAAAACTGAAAATAGTACAACAACAGCAACTATTGACTTAAGTCCAGTCCTTGGTGCCGGTGAAGTAATTTGTCCAACAAATGATGCACCTATTTATGTTATCTTTACAGATGGCTCAGGAGACTTAACAGGTGAAATGGTAGAAGGTACTGTTGTCGTTGACTCTGCTACAAAACAGAAGATTACAATTACCTCACCTTCTATCGTAGGTTTACAGGATTTTGTTAAGAGTGAACATATTGGAGCTAATGGATATGTAGCAAATGGTGATTATACGGTATTCGTAGATTATTATCTTGATAAGCCGGCTGCAAAAGTTGATGAACTTCAGATTGCTGCTGACAACTTTGCTGGTAACTATTATGTAGAAGCTGATACATTATTCAGACGTAAGAGTGATGGTGTAGATATGCCTGCTAACTTAACATTCCCTAATGTTAAGATTCAGTCTAACTTTACATTCTCTCTTTCAGGAACTGGAGATCCTTCAACATTTACTTTCACAATGGATGCTCTTCCAGGATATACTTACTTTGATAAGACAAGAGAAGTTCTTTGTGTAATTCAGGTAATTGAAGACCAGACAAATGCTGATAAGGTTATTCAGCCAGTAATGCCTCATGATGCAAGTCTTCAACATGAAAATGATGAAATAGATGATTCAAATTATATTGGTTATGGAACATCTCCAGCAACCGCAGGAAACAAGAAAATCACTATTGCTGGTAATGGACATGACGTAGAAGTAGAAGGAACTCTTGCTTTAACAGCTAATTCACTTCCTTCAGGAGCAAGCGTAACCTGGAAGTCAAGTAACGAAAGCGTTGCTACGGTATCTAATGGTACTGTAACTGGTGTTGCTGAAGGTGAAGCAATAATTACTGCTAGTGCAACAGGATACCCTGATGCTACTTATACAGTATTTGTATCTGCCGCTGAACAAGGTTAATTAAATTAATATAAAAATAGATTTGGGAAGCACTAAAGAAAGTGCTTCCCGCTATTTTTTTATCTTCTATTGAAAGAAGGTGAAATACAATATGTATTATTCTTTAGCGCCATCTATAAAAGGAAAAAGAGGAGAACCTATTAAAAGAGGAGATCACTATGACGTTACCCGATATTTAAGCATTATTCATGATGATATACGCAAAAAATATCTTTTAAGAAATGGAGAACCAGCAAATACTCAAAAAGCTTATAATATTGAATATGCTTTAAATATGATTTATAATCCTCCGGAGTTAAATAAAAAAAATGCCATAGATTTAATGATTAGAAATCAAATTATCGAACAGTATATTCCAAAAGAAGTACAAGAAAAAATTGCAACTTTTAAAACTCGTTATCAAGATATAATAAAAAATAATGAAAATTATTCTACAAAATTAGGCAAAGCTCTCGAAGAAGATTTAAGTTCTTTTACAGATTCTATTTTTTCAGGAAAATCTCTTCGTGGTTCAGATAAAATTTTTGGTCCTGAACAAGCAAATATATGGCTTGGGAAATTAAAAAAAGAATATAAAATATTACAAGATTATATTGCTTATAGAGTAGGACATATAATAGCTGGTAGTAGTGATATAAAAAAGAATCATTCACCAAGTGATGAAATTAGAAAATATGCTAGTTATGAATTAGGTCTTGAGATAAAAGGAGCAAAGTATATATCAGGAGACAAACAAGAATTAATAGATTATAGACAAGGAATTTCTGATTATATGAAAAATTTTTTTAAGGATTTTCCTATCTCTGGAAAAGAAAAAGAAGAATTTTTATTATTGCTATCTACTGCTCCAGGTAAAATGACAATAAATGATAGCGCACAAGGAAAAATAGATTTATCAGTGGATAACAATAGCTTAAATATATTAGGTAGTTTTGATATAACAGCGCAAGCAAGCTCTCGTTTATTAAAAGGACTTCAAGCTATGCAAGGTGCAAATTTTTCTTTAAAAGTAACAAACAAAATAAAATCTGTAAAGTTAGGTAATACTAATTTTATGAGAGTATATTTTGATTTTTTACCAACCTTCAGAAGTCATGGAGGATCTGAGAGTCTTGTTTCTGGATATAGCCATTTATTATATTTAATGAGAAAAAGTGTTCGTAGTCCTGGGCAAATAAGTAAAAATAGATGGTATTATAATCAATATGGAGGAAAAAATGAAACCGTTAAAGAAAGATGGGACATTATAAGAGAAAAAGTATATTATATAAGATTGATGTATGAATTAACAGGTTCTGGTCAGATATATAGTTCAGGTCCTTTTACAGGACTTAAAAAATCAAATGATTATTTAATTTATACGTCTTTTAATTGGGATAAAAAGAATAAAAAAACATCAATTACAAGCACTAATATAAAAGTGCGTTCTGCTTCCCAAATCTTATTTAAAATGATGCAATATGCAAATCAAAGAGCGCAAGGAGATAAAGGATTTCAAGAAGTTGGACAAAATCCTTTTGTAGATCCTATTGAGGTTGATCCAAGCGCTTTCTTTTGACATTTTTAAAATTTTTTGTTATAATATAAAAAAGAGAAAAAAGGAGAATAGACAATGAAATTTGAAGATTTACAATTAAAAGATTTTCAAAAGGAAGAACCAATGTTTAAAACAATTTCTTTTAAAATTGGAGAAGTAGAAAAAGAAGTTAAGGTTAAACAATATCTTCCAGTTAGCGATAAAATTGATTTAGTTCAAATTGCTCTTCAGCAATCGCAAGAAGATGGAGTCTACAATGAAATTCTTTTAGATATGTATTTTAATCTTTATCTCGCAGTTTTTTATACTGATATAGAATTTGATAAAGAAAAATTCCAAGAAAATACAATGGAAATTTATGATGATTTAAAATCATGTGGCTTATTAGATACAATTATATCTGCTATGCCTGAAGAAGAATATCGTGATTTATTTGATTTTTTAACAGCTCAAAGAAAAGCTTATTTAGATTATAAAACTACAGCTGCTTATATACTTACAGATTTCTTTGAAAATTTACCTATGCAGATGGAACAAGTTTCAGAAATTTTAAATAATTTTGATCCAAATAAATTTCAAGCCGTTAAGAATTTTGCAGAAGCTGCAAATGGAAATAGAGATATTCAAACTAATCAACCTATCAAGACAGTAAAATAGGTCAATTTTAATTAATTATAATGCTCTTATTATTATAAATAATAAGAGCATTTTTTTATTTTGCGCAAAATAAAAAATCGAAAAATTTGGAATCAAGGAGGAATAAGGATATGGCTCAGACAATAAATGCCGGTAAAATTCAATATGGACTTGGCTTTACTGTTGATTCATCTAGTCTTAATAAATTACAAAATGAGCTTCAAAAAATAAGAAATTTAGGTCGAGCTGAAATAATGGACTTAAACCCTAATTTAGACAAAAATCAAGCTCAAAGCGTAATGCAATCTTTAAGACATGATATTGATAATATAAATAAAGCTTTTAGTAACGCTTTTAATTCAACCACTGGAATTACAAATGTAACGAAATTAAATCAAGCTTTTAAAAATATGGATTTAGCTAAAATCAGAAATGATTTTGCTGCAATTGGAACTCAAGGTACACAAGCTTTTACTCAAATTACCGCTCAAGCAATGTCCACATCTTTTAAATTAAAAGAAACTAATAATTTCTTACAAGAGATGGGAAAAACTTTTATGAATACAATTAGATGGAAAATATCATCTACTGTAGTCAATGGGTTTGCAAGTAGTGTACAAAGGGCTTATGGATATGTAAAACATTTAGATAGTTCTTTAAATGATATTCGTATAGTTACAAATAAATCTGCTGATGAAATGGAGCGTTTTGCGCGAAGTGCAAACAAAGCTGCAAAGGAACTAGGTGCTTCTACTACAGATTATACTGAAGCAGCTTTAATTTACTATCAGCAAGGTCTTAGTGATGAAGATGTTAAAGCTCGTGCAGAAACAACTCTTAAAACTGCAAATGTTACTGGTCAATCAGGACGAGCAGTATCTGAGGAGTTAACCGCAGTTTGGAATGGTTATAGAATAACTGCTGAAGAAACTGAAGCTGCTGTTGATAAATTAGCTGCGGTTGCTGCAACCACAGCATCAGACTTGCAAGAATTATCAACAGGTATGAGTAAAGTTGCCTCTGCTGCAAGTAATATGGGCGTTGATATGGATCAATTAAACGCTCAGATAGCTACAATTATTTCTGTTACTCGTCAAGCACCAGAGTCAGTTGGTACTGCATTGAAGACAATTTATGCTCGTATGGCAGATTTAAAACTTGGTGAAACTGATGAAGATGGTTTAAAACTTGGTGATGTATCAGGTACTCTTGATAAAGTTGGTATTTCTGTTTTAGATACTAATGGTGATTTAAGAGAAATGGGTGATGTCATTGAAGAGGTTGCTGCAAAATGGGATACTTGGACTAAGGCTCAACAAGCGGCAATCGCGCAATCTTTAGCCGGTAAACGCCAGTATAATAACCTTGTTGCTTTATTTGATAACTGGGATATATATACTTCCGCTCTTGAGACTTCTAAAAACTCAGTTGGTACTTTGCAACATCAACAAGATATATATATGGAATCTACAGAAGCTCATTTGCAGCAATTATCTACTCAATGGGAAGATCTTTATGATTCTATATTAGATACAAAAACACTTAATTCATTAATTGATTTTTTAAAAGGTATAGTATCACTTTTTACTACTATTGCAGATTCTGTTGGTGGCATGAAGGGTGTTTTTCTTGGACTTGGAACTTTAGTAACGACATTATTCAATAAACAAATTTCAGACGCTCTTTCAGGTTTTATTATAAAATTACAAAATGCACGTTTTAATGCACAACAAGTGAGAGCTGATCTTGAATTAACTAGAGAATATACTGCTAAGTTAGGCGGAAGTCAGCAGGCTATTGATGATATTCTTGATTTAAAACGTTTTACTCAAGATTATTATAAAGTTATGTCTGACGAAGAAAAACAATATTATGCTGATTTAGTTAAAAGAGCTGCTGAGTATAGAGTTATAAAAGAACAAATAGATAATGAAGCACAAGCTTATGAAAAAATGATGAAAGCTCGTGCTCAAGCTCAAAGTAGTTATAATGGTGGGCAAGGAATAACAAATAGTAAACAATCTGAAAGACGAGATCAAGTCTTAAAGATGAATGTGAATGATCCTTCATCAATTAATCAGCAAGCTATTGAAAGTGTTTTAAAAGAAGGAAATAGACAGGCTGATAAAACAACTTCAGAATTTGGTCAAGTTGAAAAGCAGTATGAAAAAAGAAAGAATGAAGTTGAAGAATATCAAGAAGTATTAGATAAAACTTTAAAGAAGCATGAAGAGTTCAGAGACACTGAACTAAATATGATTAATGCTAATAATTTAGATATAGAAACTCAACAACGTCTGTGGAAAGCTTATAAAGCTACAAAAGATCAACTTGAAAAATTAATTCAAGCTAATCAAGATTATGAAAAAAAAGCTCATCAAAAATATTTATTAGTTAATTATGATGCTATACAGGAAGAACATAATGCGAAGAGTTGGGAGTGGAGAGAAAAAAAAGAACAATATCGTAATGGACAACTTTCGCAAGAAGAATTAGATGCTTATACTAATAATGAATATTTACCAATTCATAACAGAGCTGTTGAAGCTTACAATCTGAAAAACTCTTTTGCCGATCAAGGAGAGATAGATGCTTTTATAGCTAGTGTAAATGAGGCTGAAAAAAGTTTAAGTTCTTATAAAGGTAATGTTACAAAAGCTTTTGATAATGAGAAACAAACTATAAAAGAAGTTGCTGATGAAATTAAAGATCAAAATAAAGATCTTGAAAATTTTGGTGAAACAGTAGGACAAAAAGTTGATGAAGCAAATAAAAATTATGAAGATTTAGCTGAAACTATTAAAGGTAATGAACAAGATCTAGATACAAGAGATTTTACACAAAAACTTACTGAATTAGCTAGTGGTTTTTCTTCTGTAATGTTTAGTATTCAAGGAGCAGAAGCTGCTGGAAAATCATTTGCCGATGGAGATCTTAAAGCTAGTTTAATATCATTAGCAACAACAGTAATTCCTATGGTAGCTAGATCTATAGTAGGCATGGTAACAGCTATAAAGACAGGTGAAAAAGGTTCTGCAATTTTACAAGGTATAGCAGCTGCATTTCAAGTAGTTTCTCTTGTTGGAGAATTTTTTACTGCGGAAAGACAAAAAGATTCTCAGATAAGATTAGAAGCTTTACAAAAAGAACAAGAAAAACAAGAAGAAAAAATTCAAAAAGATAAAGAAGAAATTGAAAGTATTGATAAATTAAATCAAGCTTATCAAAATATATATAATCAAAGAGATTCAAGTGGGAAATTATCTGAAGAACAAAAGAGTCAAATAGAAGATCTTATAAAACAATATGATGATGAACATTTAAGACTATTATCATTAATTGAAGATTATCAAGGACTTGAAAAAGCTATAAGAGATAAACAAAAAGCTGAAAGAGATGAATATGCAGAAGATAATAAAACATCTGTAGATACTTCTTTAGCGGTTATTTCAGAAAATCTTTCTAACGCAGCTGATCTTGGAGAAGAATTTTTCGATGATTTAGGTATATCAACAAATGATTATACAGAATTTTTAAAGTTTGCGGGAAGAGAACTTGGAATTGGTGATCCAGATGGTTTCTTTGCTCAAATACCTTCTTTAGATGAATTAGAAGAATATTTATTAAATCCTGAAAATCTTCAACGATCTATAGCCTTTTTAGGTAAGGTCGCAGCAGATGATACTTATTCCGCCGTAAAAGATCAATTCCAAAAAATTAGTCAAGTAATTACTGAAAATGCAAAAAATTATGATGTCAATAAAATCCTTGATAATGTTAATTTTGAAGATATTAATACCGTAGAAGATATTACAAAAGCCATAGATGAAGCAAGTAATCTTGTAGGCACAAATGGTAAAATAATTGGAGAAGAGTTAGCAGAAGAAGTTATTTTTGGTTTTTCTGATAAAATGAAAGAGTTAGGAGAACAAAAAACTATTCAAGATGAAATTTTTGAAGTAGTAACTCCTAGTGAAGATAATTTAAACTTCTTTAATAATTTAACAGAAGATCAAAAAATGTTCTTATATGGGAATAAAGAACTTGCAGCAGATGAAAAAAATCTTGAAGAATTTTTTGAAAAATATGAAACTACTTATAATAGAGTTGAAAATGAAAAAAATAAAAGAGCAGTAGAAGATTTATTTGAACATATAAAAACTACTAAAAAAGGTGAAGCAAGTTTTAAACTTAATACCAAAGAGGGAAAAGAACTTGTTTCAGCTTTATATAGGTCAGAAGATTTTGAAAATTTTTCAGGATATAATCAAGAAGATTTTTTGAATTTAGATTTTAGTTTACAACAACAAGCTTTATCGGAATTTTATAATAGTCTTTATGAAGAGGAAGAAAATTTTAGAGCTTTTCAACAAGAAAAAACTAGAGAAGACGTTGAAACAGATAAAGATGCTATTAAAAGTAAGCAAGAAGCCTTTAATCAATATGTAACTGATTTTGAAGCTAAATATCAAAAATTATATGGTCTTTCTCAAGAACAAGTAGAAGATATAATGAAGAATATGGGCGAAATTTCTACTGATGAACTTGATAAAATGCCTTTTACAGACCCTCATATATCTAAAATGATAGCTGATTATCAACAAGGGGTAGAAGATTTAGGTCTTAAAATGATACCTGTAAATAAACAAAATGAAATTTTTGATAATGAACTTAATTCTCTTGACAAAATATTAGAGAATACAGAAGATGCATTATATGATTTTTCTGCTCAAGTAGCATCGTATAAAGGTACTATGCATGAAATAAATGGTGAGATAGATGATCTTCAATCTTCTTATCAGACATTGACTGATGTAGTAAATGATTATAATGATGATCAAAAATTAACTTTAGATAATCTTCAAAAAGTTCTTGAAATGGATACTGCTTATTTAGCTACTTTAGAGTTTGAAAATGGACAATTAAAAATTAATAATAATTCTTATCAAGCCATGATTCAAGCTAAAATTAAAGAAGCTCAAATGACAGCTACTCAGACTTTCTTAACAGAATTATTAGCTATTAAGAATGGCGAGGCTGGTGAAGCAGGAATAGTAATGGCGGAGCGAACCTATGCAGAGGCAGCAGCTTTAGAGACTATGGCAGGCGCCGCCCAAAAAGGTATTGCTTCATTAATGGCTTTAAAAGAAGTTCAAGATGCAAGCGCAGTTGATGCTACTGCTACCGAAAATGCAGTAAAAGCTTACTATGCTAAAATGCAATTAATTGGGAATGTTGCTTCACAGAGTGTTGAATCAGGACTATTAGATAAAACAAGCAAAAAACAACAAAAGCATGAAAAACATTTAGAGTATGAAGTTGATTTATATAGAGAAGTTAATCAAGAACTTGAAGATATTGAAAGTCAGCTTAAAAGAATAGAAGAGGTTGAAAGCCATAGTTGGGGAGTAAGCGCACTCGATGCAATTCAAAAAGAAAATGAACTTCTTGATAAACAACTTGAAAAGCTTCAAAAGAAAAAATCTATTCAAGAAGGAGACCTTTCAGCTCGTAGAAAACAGCTTGAAGATGTAGGTATTGCTTTTGCGGAAGACGGCTCTCCAATGATGAATACTGAAGCAGTTATTAATAGCTACTATGATGCTTATAACCAAATGGTTGATAAATATAATGCCATGACTCCTGAAGCTCAAGATGATTATAAACTTACTCTTGAGGCAGAAGAAGATAAGGTTAAGAAGATTGAAAAAGCTGTCGATGACTATGAAAAACTTTATTCAGATTATCAGTCTATCATTGATGAAATTCAAGAAAACTATTTTAAGCAAATTGAAAAAGAAGTTGATGAATTTAATTTTGAAGTTGATTTACATCTTGAATTAAGTGATGCTCGAAAAGAATGGAAAGACTTTTGGCATGATGTAGTACAAGATATTGAAAGTGATGATTTTGGTGGACAAATTGCAAAGAGTTTATCAAAACTGGGAACATTGATCGGAACCGCTGGTAATAATGCTGCTAGCGATATTTCAGTTTTGACGAATCATTTAAATGACACTATCAATGAAGTTACTACTCAAATTGGTTCTCATGGTCTTGAAGGTTTATTTGGTACTGATACAGCTTTATCAAAAGAAAATCTTAAAAATTATAGAGATCAACTTATGGAAGCGCTTAAAAGTGCAAAAGAAGAAATTGAGAGTATTTCTGATAATTACCTTAAAATGCTTGATAGTGCAAAAGATCTTATAAAAGAGCAAGTTGATGATTGGAATACTATTGGAGATCAAATCGCGCATAATATTGAGTTAATTAAGTTACTTGATGGCGATACTGCTTATAATCCACTTAATACTCAATATGAACAACAATATCAAAATAATTTGAATTTACTTCAAGTTCAAAAAGTTGCTCAAGATAATTTCGCTAATGATATTAAACATTATAAAGAGTTAATGGATTCTGTTGAACAAGGTAGTCAACAATGGAAGACTTATGAAGAAGCTTATAATAAATCAGTTACTAATTATAAAGAAGCTGTTAAAGATTTAGATAGCACAGTTGAAAAATCTATTAAAGATATTCAAACTTGGAGAAAAAATAATGTTGATTCTATTATTGATACTCTTGATAAGGCTATGAGCGGCGGACTTGGTACAGATTTACTTGAGAAAGAATGGAAACTCATTAATGATTATGCAGATAAGTATTATGACAATGTTGAACGTGCTTACAATATGGAAGATTATACTAATCTGTTAAATGATGCGGCAAACGCAACAGGCTTAACAGCTGCAAATCAAGCTAAATTAAATGCTTTTAGAGACAAAGAGCTTAAGCAACTTAATGAGAAAGAAAAACTTACTCAATATGATATAGATGAATCAAAAGCAAGATTAGAGATTCTTAAACAAGAAATTGCTCTTCAAGATGCTCAGCGTAATAAGAGTAATATGCGTTTAAGAAGAGATAATCAAGGTAATTATGTATATCAATATACGGGTGATGAAGAAGCTATTGATCAAGCTGAAAATGGAGTTTTAACAGCAAAGAAAGCATGGTATGATTTAGTTAAGAAAAGATATAAAGAAACTTCTGAATATATTATGCAACTTGAAAAAGAAAATGTTGATTTTCATAAGCAACTTGCGGACGCTATGGCTGCGGGAGATGAGGTCCGCGCAAATAAAATCCGTGAAATGCTTGCAAGAAATCAAGAACAAATTAATTTTGCATATGAGCAAGCTGAAAAGAATAAACGAGATTTATTTGATGGAACTGCTCAATATTTTGCAAATGTTGAAAATGCCAATATTCTTCCTCAATCAGAAGCTACTGTTAGAACTTTAGTAGATCAATGGGCGGGAAGCGGTAAAGATAGTTTTATTACTGCTATAAAGACAGCATTTAGTGATTTAGAATCTACTCAAGAAGAATATAATATTAAGACTCAACAAGTACTTCAAACTGCAGGAGTTTACTATGAAAGATTAAGAGATAATGGCATTGATCCTGTAAAAGACTCTTTAGAAGATTTAATGGATACTAATGAAGATTTTGGAAATCAATTAGATGATATTAATGATAAATTAAGAGAAGAGGAAGATGTTCTTAGAGATGTTGAAAATGCTTATAATAGCTTAAAAGATAGTGCGGTTTCCGCAATTCAAGAAGCTAATAGTGCATTAGAGACGTTAGCTCGTACTCATATGCAGATGCAAAATTATGCTAATAATATCCCTGCCGTGGGTAATCGGCCAGCAATCACTGGTACTAGTACAAGTGAAAAGAGTAATAGTGGAGGAGGCGGAAGTTCTTATCTTGGAGAGACAGACCCTGAAAAACTTTTTGCAGGATATAATCCAAATAAGACTAATAAAAATACTGGTCAAATTAATATGGTATTAATGTATGATATAGATCCAAAATCAGGAAGAATTATTCCTTATTCAGGTGGCAATCAACAAAACACAGCCGTTCTTCGAGAGGGAGCCAAATTAGGATATTTACATCAAAACGGACCTATTTTTACAATAAATCCAACTCAGGCAACCATTGATTGGCTTCAAAGTCAAAAGTTATTATTCTTAAGAAACTTTCAAAGAGGTTCAACAGGATATGTCATGAATACTCTTCTAAAGTTTAAATCAGGTGGATATACTGGTGATTGGTCAGGTCCAGGTGTAGATGGCGTCGGCGGTCGCGCTGCAATCCTTCACCAAAAAGAACTTGTTTTAAATGAGCAAGATACTTCTAATATGTTAAAAGCTGTTTCCGCATTAAGAGGTTTAAGTTTAAGTAATATTGCTAATTCAATACTTGCCGCAACTCAAATCTCAGCTGGACTTATTTCTCAGATTAGTGGTTTAGGATTATCTTCTATTGCGGGAAGTACTTCTACAACTGAAAATTATAGAAATATGACTGTTAATGCAGACTTTAGTGGAGTAAGAAGTGCAGATCAAATTTATCAAGCTATTATGGAACTTGAAAATTATGGTTTACAAAATTCTTATTCTTCTTCTCCTCTTGCAAATAGAAGTTATTAAAAATATGGGAGCTACTTTTAGTAGCTCCCTATATTTTTTTGGTCAATTTTAATTAAATATAAATGCAAGTTTTTTATATATTTTATAAAGAGAAACAAGGAGGTTTGCTAAAATGGCAACACATATTGATAATTCGCAAACTATGTCTGCAACTGACATAAAAAATGCTTTAATCAATACTTTTAAACGAAGTGCTGAAAAGTCTGTAAATGAAGCAGCTTATGATAAGACTATTTTAGCAACAATACAGACTTGTACTGATGCTACTATTGGTCAGTATAAAATTAAATATCAAAATGGTTATTTTACTGCTTATGCACAAGATACTTCAGTAATTTATAATAACCAAGCTTCTGTTTATGTACAAGTTCCAAAAAATGACATGAATAATAAGATGTTTATTATTGGACTTGCGACGGATGATACTTCACAGAAAAGTTATATTAATAATCTTGAAGGCGATCAAATTTTTATGAAAGTTAGTCCTAACTTATTAACAGTTAATGATAATATAGATATGGCTAGCTATTGGAGCGCGCCAAATACATATATAAGAGTTCTTTATGATTCAAAGAAAAATTCTGGCAATCTAATATCTGTTAATACAAACGTATTAGAATATATGAAAAATAAAGGCGCTACTGCGATTCGTTTTGGAGCAGAGTTTAAAACTAATTTAATAGAAGAAAGAAAGACTGGAAATTATGGTATTAGATTAAGATTAAAATTTGCAAAACGTAATAGCAATAATGAAATAACAGAAGAATATACAAAAGATTATGAACTTGATACTTTTAGAATGTCAGGTTCTCCTTTTAATTTTAATGTATATATACCTCAATATCAATATTGGGACGTCCCTTTAGAAGATTTTGAAGGTGTTGAAACAATATATGAATTTATGACAGGGTTCCCACAAGGAACTATTCCAAGTGAAAGTTTTAGAGATATTTTTATTAAAAATTTAACTTTGCATTCAGCAATTAAACTTTATAACACTAATAATGATAAATATAAAGTTGAAATAATCGCAGAGAGAGGTACAATTTTTGAAACTGATGATAGTGCTAATACAAGTTTAAGTTTACTTGGTAATTTAAGAGTTGATGGTAACATTATACCAAATCCCGCATCTCAAGGACTTAAATGCTATTGGGGTAAAGAAGATGTATCTATTAATACTATAAAGAACCCTCGATATAATGAGCATTTAGGTAAAGGATGGTATTGTTTAAATACTGCTAATAAAAAGAAAAATGATGGTGAAACAGTAGAGCAATTAAAAAATCCTGATGTATATACATATCAGGCTGATGAAGTTATTCAGAATGCATCTGATATAAGTGGATGGAATAGTCAGTTCTTAATTAATTTATTAAAGAAAATGTGTCCAGGTAAAACTACTCGAATTAAATGTGTAATTGTCTATCAAAATGTCCCTTATGAACAGATTATTGAAATAACTAATAAAGGTGGATACTATATAGTATTAAATACTACTGATAAAGCTACTAATTTTTATAATGGTGCTGGTTTTACTAATATTTTAGCTGGTCTATTTAGAGATAATAATGGTAGTTTGGATGTTTCAAAAACTCTTCAAGCACATTTTGTATGGAGTGAAATTGACGAAGTTGGATTAGAGAAAAGTCTACCTTTAACTTCTGCGGAAGATATATTATTATCTTATCCTGAATGGGATGTCTCAAAGGATAATGAAACAAAAACTGATACTGAAGTTGAAAATTACTTAAATACGCACCCTGAGGCAAGTTTATGTAGAGAAAGATATAATTATTATTTAGATAAATATAGTACATATTTAGCTGATGGCGAAGATATTGATACTTCTATTGAAATGCAAAGAAGTTTAAATAGAGAAGAAAATATTATTAATACTAAAATTAATAATATTGAACAAATGTATGTATCTAATAATAAAAATGATGCTGGATATTATATATTTGGACCAAGCGCTGTTACAGGTAGTTATATTAGCAGTAATGTTGCGGCTGGCGCACAAATAGATTCTTCAACTCAATATTTTTATGGTACTACCCAATATAATACTTATAAAAATGTAAATAATACGTTGTATCATTTAAGAATTAAAAATATTGGTAATAGAGCAACTTATAAAGTAACTGCTTTTATTACTGAGAATGGAATTACTCAAGCAATAGAAACAAGAGAGATAACGTTAGTAAATACCGCAGCTTCCATGAAATATAATCTTGAAATTGTCAATGGAGACCAAGTATTCATGTATAATGTGGCGGGGCTCGCGCCAACTATATCTTCAGGCTCTACTACTCCTATTGCTTTAAGACCTTTATATTTTAAACTTTATGGATCTGATGGAGGTTTATTATATGACAGTCAAGATCCAAATAATGAGTTATTTAAAACTAATATTACTGAATTATCTCCAAAATGGTCTTATAATACTAAATCTTTAATAAAAACAAGTTTTAGTGCAGATAATCCTATTTGTGAGATTGATTCTAATAATGGAAATATTTTAATTGTTAATGGACAAGCCTTATTCAAATATGACATACAAGAGCAGTTTGATAATACAAAACGAGATAATAGTAATATACAACTTCAAGTTACATATAATAAAGAACAGATAATTGCTTCAACTCATTTTACTTTTGCTAAACAAGGTGAGTTGGGAACTAATGGTACTGATATGTATCTTGATATAGACGATAATACATACGAACAGTATAGAAGTGACGTATTATCAAGGTCAGATTATTCAGAATTTAATAACACAAATGGAAATAATAATACAATAGATTATTTCTATCCTGATCAAAGACATTTGAAAAATACTTATTTATATGCAACAAAAGGATATTCTGCTTCTCAAACTGAGGTTAATGATATTAACGAGGCTAGATATGTAAATTTAAAATTTGCAAACTCTGGAACAGTAGATGCATCTACAGGAAAAATAAGTCTTCAAGGAAGTGATTCAGCTACTATTGTTGGATATTGGTATGAAGATGGAAATAGAGAAATTGTTAATGCCGATTCTGAATGGAGTACTGAATTAGACTCTGGATGGATTAAAACTGATAATGATAATCAACAAGACGGTGTTGACACTAAGAAGAAAGTGTATATGACACCTTCTTTTACTTTAACTCAAAGTAAAGGACAACAAACTACTTTAAAAATTACTTATTTAAACGATGATCCTCAATATGGATATAAACCAAGTTTAATATCTAATTATGTGGTTGATAATGTAGAATACGAACATATTGCTAATAATGTAGTTAGAGTTAAATCTGAGAGAGAAGTAGCTTCTCAAATAGATCCGATAACTGGAAATCCAATTAAAAGAGTGAATTATGGATATTATACAATTCCTTTTTATTATTTTAATTATGGTTCAAATACTTCAGAGTTAATAGATCCAGCCCGTCATATTGTTATTACAGGAGGATATGATGAAGTTGTCTATGATAGTTCAGGTCTTAATCCTGAATATAATAAGCAAACTCCTTTTAAATTTTACTTATTTGATGAAAATGGTAAAGATATAACTCAAGATGTTATTACAGCTGCAAAGAATGGTACTAGTGGAACAGTAATTGAATGGAAATGTTCTGGCGGTTTCCGCAAGCAGCAATATTCTCCATCAGTTACAGCTTATAGTTCTTTTGGAGCTAATGAACAATTATATGGAAAATATTGTTCATATAATGGTTCTTATTATAAATGTAATACAAAGCATACTAAAGCAAAAAGTATTACACTTAATGGAAAGACATATGCGGCTGGCGCATTTGTAACACCATATTGGGATAAAGTTGATTATCCAAGTATGATATATCAACAATGTAATTTTATTCCAAATTCAACTTATAATTCATTAGTTACAAGTAATTTATTTAATTCATGGATTGAATTAGATATTCATTATAAAGATAAAACTAATAAAACATATATTGCTCAAGCTTTAATTCCAATAAATGTTATCTGTAATAAATATGGCTCTGAAGAAATTAATGGTTGGGACGGCAAAAAGACTAAAGTAGATGATGCTTATATTATCTCTAACAAGGTCGCTGCAGGAGTTAAGAATAACGATAATACTTTTACAGGTGTTACTATTGGACAAAGCTTTTATGCAGAAAATAGTACAAAAAAATCAGAAATAGGTATTTTTGGTTATGGTCATACTGATTGTGATGTAAATAATCCTAATTCATGGGCAAGAACTTTATTCATAGATGCTAATACTGGTTTAGGTATATTTGGACCAAGCGGCGGCGCGCAAATAGTCTTAAACCCGCGTGTTTCAGATAATCAGGAACAATGGTCTCGATTAGCTGGATGGTATATGAGTCCAAATTATTTTTATAAGCCTATTGGAGAAGGAGATGACTTTAATCCTCCAAGTTTTAATGATTTGGCTCAAGGACGGAATTTCAGACCTTCTCAAACCAATAAAGGCTCTGCTGGTATGTATGTACCATATAAAGGACAAGCTAATGATGATGATACTTTTATATGGGCAAGTAATACTAATATTACTTATCAGAACCCTCAAAACGCAAAATTTAGAGTAACTTATGGTGGTAAATTATATGCACAAAATGCTGATATAACTGGTACAGTAAGAGCTAATTCAGGATTCTTTGGTAATAATTCAACTGGAATAAAAATTAATTATACAGATACAAATAATGATAATTATATTCTATGGAATAAGAATTTTTGGGTTAAGAACATTCAAGGTCAACATAATGAAGACATAGCTGTATATGTGGATGGTAGAATCATGGCACGTTCTGGTCAATTTGGTCAGGTAGGTGAAGATAAAGATGGTACTTCAAGCAATACAGTATTTATTGAATATGCTTGGTATCCTTGGCATCTACCAGCAGATGACGAACCTTGGGATAGTGATCATATGTATCTTGATACTTCTCAAGGTAAAACAAAAACTTATGCTTTATATCATAAGAATTTTTATATAGATAATACAGGAGATGTGTTTTTCAATGGTAAAATATTTACTGAGACAGGACGTATCGGTAACTGGGTTATTACAAGAAGTAAACTTAAATCTGTTGACGGAGGAGTTGAGGTTGGCCCATCTCAAATTAAACTTGGTGCCTTTACCGCAACTGCCGCAGGTCGATTAGAGGGGCCAAACTGGTACATTACTCCTGATGGAGTAGCAAGTTTTACAAGTCCTCAAAATGTCTTCACCGCAAAAGAACTTAATATTACTCAAGGAATATTAAGAATACCAACAGGTAGTAGATTATATATTGGTGATGGTAATGATAATTATTTATATGCGGATGGTGTTAATGGATCTTTCCATGGACCAAAGTTTAGTTTTAGTGACACAGTAGAAGTTACAAATACATTACAATTTGGTGCAGCTCAAGGTAATTATGGAGCTATGGCATTAAGTAAAGACAGCGGTCTCAGAATGGATTATCAAGGAGATCAATATTATTTCTCGTTAGGTGGAAATATATATTGCAGTACTTTAGAAGTAAAAACAGGTGGAAGAGTGACTGTAGAAGGAATGTCATTAGATACCTATATTCAACAAATAATTTATAATAATTTAAGTTCTTTAGGAATTGTAACCAAAAGTGATTTACATAGTTATAATGTTTCTGAAACTGGATTAGTTCAAAATACAAGGGTTGTTTATGGACCTTAAAGACAAAAGAGATAAAAGGAGATAATAAAAATGAATCAAGATATTAATTTAGTTATTGAAAATTTTAAAAATAGTATAATTTCACAAATAAACAATTCCGGTTTACCAGCCGGAGTTGTTTATTATGTTATAAAAGATGTATTTCAGAATACTGAAACTTCTTATTATAATTATATTGGTCAATTAAGGCGGGAAGCTGAGCTTCATGACGCCTCAAAACAAGCAGTCCCGCAAGAAAATGTTATAGAGGACGAAACAGATAAATCTTAATATAAACTTTTTTAAACTATAATATAGGATTTTAAAGTAGGAGGACTTAACCTATGTTAGAGTTATTATCAAGTTTCTCTATTGCTCAAATACTTATTTTTACAGTTTTGTTAGCAATAGCTTTTAAAAAAGTCTCTGATTTTATGGATTGGCTTCAATTAAAAATTTCTAAAAAAAATAAAACTAAACAATCAGAAGAAGAGTGGAAAACAGAAGTAAAAAATCAAATGAATGATTTCAAAGCTTCTTTAACAAAAATAGACGAATCAGTCACTAAAGTAACTGACAAAGTAAATGTTTTAATGGATTCAGATAAAGATGACATAAAAGCTTTTATAACTCAGCAGCATCATTTTTTTGTTTATCAAAAGAAATGGATAGATGATTATAGTCTTGATTGTTTAGAACATAGATTTCTTCATTATAAAGAAGAAAATGGAAACAGCTTTATTGAACAATTAATGAATGAAATTAGAGCTTTACCAAAGCAACCAACAAATGGGGAGTCAGAGTAATCTGTACTCCCCGTAAAATTATATAGAGATAAAAGGAGGTTTAAGTATGAGTAGCGTTGCAGAAAGTGGATTATTTCCACCTATTATAAATGCTTATATACCTGCTTTAAACATAAAAGAGGTATGGGATCAAGGCTATTTACCTGTTACTTTTAATTTATCTGAGTATAATACTTTATCAGATATAATAAGCTATCATATTTCTATTACTAGACAGAGTAATTATCATTCTCTATTAAACAGTCAAAATTATCCATTAGGAATTTATGGTCATAATTTTAGTCCTGCTTTAACTGATAATAGTCCTTTAGAGCAGACCATTAATATTCCCATTTCAATTTTAAATCAAAATGAATTATCTTATAATGAATATTATAAATTCCAAATAAGGTTATCAAAAATTTCAATAGATAGTTCTTTAACTGGAGCTAACTTATCTAAATACTTAAATGATAACTTAGAGTCTTTTTCAGAATGGTCAACAGTTTGTTTAATTAGATTTATCTCTCCAGCGACTTTTAATTTAAGCGGCGGCGGAATTACAAGTTTTACAAGTTCTATTAATACTATTCATCAAACTTCATTAATTATTAATGGAGAGTATATAAAGACAAAATCAATAGCAAATCCAATTCCCGCATTAATGAAGAATGGAACTCAAGATAATGAATACTTATCTTCATATAAGATTCAAATTTTAAATGATTCAAAAGAAGAAGTCTTATTTGATAGCGGAGAGCAATCATTAAATATACATAACCCTAATCATTTTAGTTATAGGATACCTTATTATTTTGAAAATGGATTTGATGGTTATTTAAGATTATCCTACATTACTGCAAATTTATATGAAAATCAAATAGATTATAGATTACAAGCAACTTACTCAAGAGATTCTTGGGCTAGTCAAAGTGATATTATAGAAATAACTTCAATAGATTCTGTAATAGGTAAAGTAAATATATCGTTTGAACCTGGAGAAGATATAGATGCGGTTCCCGCGAGTACAATCACAATACGAAGAGCTTCGGATGAAGATAATTTTACTGTTTGGGATACTATATGGATAAAAACTTTAAAAGAAAATGAACTTACTACTTCATTAAGCTATGATGATTTCACTATTGAAAGTGGTGTTTTATATAAATATGAAATTACTTATACAAAAAATAATACTTCTTATTTTATTGTAGAAGGTCCAATTATATCAGTTTTTGATTATTCTTTTTTAACAGGCGAAGGAACTCAACTGTGTATTAAATTTAATCCAAATGTTAGTTCTTTTAAAAGAAATGTTTCAGATAATATAGTTACAACAATAGGAAGTCAATTTCCTTTCATTACAAGAAATGGTAGTATGAATTATAGAACTTTCTCTTTAAGTGGTACTATTGCATATGAAATGGATGCACGACATCAATTTGCAAGTCGTAGTACAATATATGGTGATTGGATTAATGTTTATGGTTCTTATTTTGTAAATAGATATATAAATCAATCTAACGACCGCATAACTCAACGGAAATTTAGAGAAATAGTAATGGATTATTTATACAACGATATTCCAAAATTGTTTAGATCTACTCCAGAGGGAAATATTTTAGTTAGAATTACTGATGTGAATTTAACTCCTAAACAAGAATTAAGTAGAATGATTTACGATTTCTCTTGTACTGCTACTGAAATTGGAGAACCTACAATAGAGAATATGAAAATGTATAAAGTACAAGATTTTGGAGAAGCTTAAGAGAGGAGGTAATTTTATGATTAAAAAATATCCTTATTTAAAAGATATTTCATTTCTTAATAAAATATATGGATTACATAATAAAACAGTTCATGTATTGATTACCTCTTTAGACTGGCAAGAGAGAAAACTTCAAGAAATTCAAGGTCGAGTAATTTCATCTTCAATTTCTGTAAATGGAGATTCTGCGGTTAGGCGAACCGCAAACTTATCTATAAAAATATTAGATAATACTGAATTGTATAATAATATAGATAGTTTATTTTCTATTAATAAGAAGATTTATCTTGAGACTGGACTTCAAAATAGTTATGCTCATTTAGGAGAATATTCTGATTATCCTATTATATGGTTTCCTTTTGGAGTATATATTATTCAAAATTATTCAATTAATCATGATCCTTCAGGGATTACCATTAATTTAAGCCTTGGGGATAAAATGTGCTTATTAAACGGAGATGCTGGTGGAACTATTCCCGCGTCAGTTAATTTTGAGTCTATTGATGTATTGGGACCTGATGGTGATTTACATACTGAATGGCAAAGAATTAATTCTATTATACCTGAAATGGTTCATCATTTTGGTGGTGAAAATATTGAAAAAATAATAGTTAATGATATAGATGATAAAATAAAACAACCTTTAAAGTGGAGAGGAAGCAACCCTCTTTATTTATGGGACAATAATAATATTTCTAATAGAAATATTTTTTATACCACTATTGATACAACATCAATTCCAAATTATACTAAGAAAAAAATAATTTATAATTATGATGCAGGATATACTTATACTGATTTTGTATATCCTGGTGAATTAGTTGCGGGAGCTGGAGATACCGTGTGTACAGTTCTTGATAAAATTAAAAATACTTTAGGCAATTATGAATATTATTATGATGTTTTTGGTAATTTTATATTTCAAGAGATTAAAAACTATATAAATGTTTCTGAGTGGAGAACCGCCTGGCAAGATTTTACAGAAGATCCATTAAGTTATTTACCTTATGTTTATAATACAAGATTAAATACTGCTGTATATAGATTTGATAATTCTGATTTTATTATAAGTTATAGTAACGCCCCGCAATTCAATATGATTAAAAATGATTTTGTTGTATGGGGAAAGAGAAAAAATGACGCTGGACTTGAATTACCTTGTCGTTATCATTTAGTAATTGATAAAAGACCTCAATTAGATGAAGATTTATTATTACATCAATTATGTTTTGATATAAGTGTTGATGACCATATTAAAAGAGCTAACTTTATATCAAATAAATTTACAGAATTAGCTCAGTTAATAGAATATAAACCACAGGGAGAAGTTGGAAAATACTATTATATCAGTAGTGAAAATGCAATTTATACATGGATTAATGATATAGATAATTATTATATGTTATTAAATAACTATTTAGCTACAAATGAAAATATTGAATCTTCAGGAACTAATTATCAAAGAAACCCAGACGAACCTAATAATGGATATATTAAAATGCCATTAGCAACATACTATGAAAATTTTACTGTTAGTAAGAATACTGATTGGAGAAATATTTTATATTATAGAGGATTACAAGATTGGTTAAGAGGTTTAACTGATAATAATCGTACTAATGCGGAAGCTGGATATTATTGGGCTGAAATGTGCAATGAATGGCCTAAGTTATATGATGTAGAAAACGATCATTGGATTGAAGGTGTTTTAGAAGCTCCATCTTCTTTTGATTGGTGGATAGATTTTATAGATAATGAGCCTGAGCTTAATAAATTTTCAGTAGATGCTATTGGAAGAAGAAGCTATTCTACAACAGATGAAACTTGTAACTGCGTTTTTGAACCTGATATTCCTGATGTTATTATAGTGAATGTTGGAGACGAAGAAGGCGTTGTTGATTCACGAAGTGGGTTAACTCAAGCTAGGTTTAAAGAATTGGGGTTATATCCTACACAAGTATCTGAACCGATTTATGATTCATTAAGCGCAGGAGGTACTTTTAATTCATGTTATCAGCATGTAAGACAGCTATTAACAAATTATACAAACTATAATGAAAATATTAATGTCACTTGTTTACCAATTTATCATTTAGAGCCTAATACAAGGGTATTCTTTAATGATCCTGAATCTGGTATCTATGGTGATTATATTATAAACTCTATTTCTTTTAACTTAGGAAATACAGGAACTATGAGTATTTCTGCAAGAAAAGTTATAGAAAAAATTTAAGGGAGTGCTTTATTATAAGCACTCCCTATTTTTTTATTCCCAATTAAAAGCTTGAGGTTCAGGTTCTGTATGTGTTTTTGCCCATCCTATACATATGGCATCCGCAATATCATCATTTACTATAATATTAAATTTATCTTTTACAAATTCAACGTCACGAATTTTTAAGATTTTTCTATCGGCATTGCCTTGCTTTATTCCACATCTCTTTCTCCAAGAGCTAGCTCCAATTAATTCCGGTTCTATATTAAAATTATGAAACATTAATAGTAATGCGGCTTGCAAATACATTAAAGGTTTAAAAGTATTTTTATTCCTAATCCATTGCTCATTATCTCCAAGATTGTCAGGTAAGACATCTTCTATAATAACTTCACATGGTAGCGGAATATTAATATATATTTTTTGTATCTCATCAACCATATACTTAATACGTTCTAATACATTTTTTGAATTATTTATAATACATTTATATTCTTTTAATTCTTTACCTTCATATATCGCTATTCCAGTGCTCTTTGTAGAAGCATCAATAGCTAAAGTTACATTCATTAAAAACACCTCCTATATTATCTTCAGTATATCAAAATTTTTATTTTTTGTCAAGCGCGCTTGGTGCTAAAATTTAGTCAACGATTTTTTAAAAATAATGAATAAATTATCGTTTTTTCTATTTCTGCTTTAAAAGTTAATTAATAATTAACAGTACAAAAAATAAAATGGCTGACAAAAGTCAGCCATTTTTTATTAATTAATTCCGGTAGAACCAAAACCGCCCTCACCACGAGATGTATTATCTAATTCTTCAACTTCTTCAAACTCATAAGGAGTAAATTCATGTACTACTAACTGAGCTATTCTATCACCTTGATGAATCATTTGTGTGTATCCACTCTGATTATAAAGTGCCACAATAAGCGGTCCCCGGTAATCTGAATCAATTACCCCTACTTTATTAGCTGGCGCTAACCCCTGCTTAATACTAAGTCCAGATCTTGCATAAACGCCACCCCACGTATTTTCAGGCAGGGCAACCGCAATCCCAGTATTTATTTTTACAGTTTCATTAGGTAAGATCATTAAAGTCCAATCTTTACTGCTTTTAAAATCACCAAAATTATCTGCATATAAATCAAATCCCGCAGCATATTCACTACCTTTTGTAGGTATTTTTGCAGTTTCTGTTAATCTCTTAATCTTAATAGTTTCCATTTTTACTCTCCATAAGTGATAGTTGCTGTTGCATCAGGCTCTTTTTCATCACAAAATTGCTTAGTTAAACTTACTTTATACCAAGCATCAATAACTTCACCTTGCTTTTTTCTTTCTTTATATTGAGAAGTATGTTTTACTAAAGTAAAACGATTATCTTTTTTTGCTTCATCAATCATTTCAAGAACTTGATCCTCACTATCGACTCTATAAGTTTCAGTTACTTGAGTAAGATATTTCATAATTATTCTCCTTTTATCTCTATATTTAATTTATTTTTTTCATATTTTACATATTCTTTTGCTTGAATATCTTTTTTAGCCTTTTCAGCAAAAATTGTATTTCCATGTAACTCTACATCATTAATTTTGTAGGCTTCAGCCATAAACAAAATTTCATCAGCAAAATTTTTAAGACTTGTAAGTGATAAATCTATTGCATCTTTATTTTTTTCATCTAATACATATATTTTTTGTTTTGCATCAAAAGGTCTGATATAACTAACCAAAATCATAATGATCTCTCCTTTTATACATCACATTTGATGACTGCTTTATCATATGGGAAAAGATAATAACAATAAGCTTCGCCATCTATCATAATCCATATTTCATAAGCTAAACCATCTTCCGTTTTGTCTATTCCTACAACCTCTCCTCTTTCTACGCAGCATAAAATAGTTTCTTTTGCGGCGGTCGCGCATGAAGTTGAATGTTTACCAATCTGAAAAATTGTATAATCTCGTTGTTCATGACAAAGCATCATAGCAAATTCTACTACATTATTTTCAAAGAAATCTTCTATAAGTTCTTGTTTGCGAGCAAGTTCCATATGAGTAAGAGGTTTCTCATATTTTTTAACCAATTCTTTATTATAATCATATAAATTACCAGCGTTTATATCCATTATTAATTCTCCTTAAAATTCTTATATAAATATTATAATAAAAATTTTAAAAAAAATCAAGGGAATTAATTCCCTTGATTAAATTTAATATGTTTAACTCTCATTTCAGTTTCTTGTATCTTACCTTTATTAAATGCTGTAAGATAATCACCTGTTAAATATCCTGTTACTCTACGAAGTCTCTGAATATGATCGCTTCCACAATTAGGACAAACCTTGTCTAATTCTACCTCACCTTGGAAACCGCAATCTAAGCAAGTATCTGCTGGAACATTGATTGCAAAATAAGGTATATCATGATCCATCGCGTAGTTTACAATAGTTTCAAGAGCATCAAGATTTTGCTGCGCACCTGAATCAAGCTCTATGTAAGTTATACAACCTGCAGAACTATATCCTGTAAGCTGAGATTCAATATCAATTTTTTCAAATGGATTAACATTAACCCATACTGGTACATGAATTGAATTAGTGAAAAAGTCTTTATCTGATACGTGCGGGATGACGCCATATTTAGCCTTGAACTTGTCCATAGCAGTCTTACACAGGTTCTCCGCCGGAGTGTAGTAAACCCCAAAGTTAAGTTTATACTTCTTCTTAAAATCCGCACAGTTGTCTTTAAATAATTTTTCTATTTCTTTTGCAAGCTCCATACCTTCTGGTGTAGTATGGTCTTTGCCTATAAGTATTTGTAAGGTTTCCGCAAGACCAATTTGACCAATAGCTAGAGTGCCATGCTTAAGCGCTGACCTAATTCCTTCTTCTGGCTTATATCCAATCATAGTTCCATTTTCATACATAAATTTTGCGGAAGATGGAGATTGCGAACAGATATAATCAAATCTTTCAATTAGCATATCTTTTGCTTCATGAATCTTATCATCAAGTAAGTCTAAGAAAGTTTCTACATAACTATATAAATTAACATTGTTACAATTTGATTCATCTATAATTGCTAAAGGCGTATATTTATTTTCTTTATCCACTTTTTCTTTTGCTTCCATGGCTAAAGTCGGCATAATAATTGTTACAGGACAAATATTACCTCTACCATCTTTAGTCTGCGGGTTAACGCCTGGTTCAGCGTTGATGTCAGCCCCGTTCGCCGTTCTGCAACCCATCGTGGAAAAATAGGTCTTAGGGTCGTTACGATCATATCCTGCGTTCCCACTCCAATCAACATTAGCATAATTAGGATATAATCTTTTTGCTGTTGATTTTAATGCAAGCTTATATAAATCATAATTAGGTGTGCCTGGTCTGTCATTCACACCTTTCATATATTGAAAAATTCCACAAGGAAATATACTTGTTTTATGTAATTTACCTACTCCTTTAATACATCCTTCAAGAAGAGATTTTATAACCATTCGTCCTTCTGGTAAAGTACAAGTACCATAATTTATTGAAGTGAATGGTAATTGGTTCCCAGACCTCGATTGAAGAGTATTAAGATTGTGATACATACCTTCAACCGCTTGCTTGATTTCTTTAAGAGTCATATCCCAAGCATAATCATAAGCAGCTGACCATTCTCCATGATTACCATAGATAGGATCTTCAATAGATGGATGTTCAGTAAAATAATATTTATCATCATTACTTATTAAATCTGCCATCTTTTGAAAATGTTCATCATCACCTCGTTCAGCTTCAATGTATTGCATCCCAATTTTCCAATGCTTAATAAAACTTTTTCTTACATAAGGAACCATTGTCCAATCTAAGTGTGTAGCAGAAACGCCACCAAACTGTTGTAAACTCTGTAATTGAAAAATAACAGCAACTAATTGAAAAGCTGTATTAATACTATTTGCAGGACGAACATCAGTTTGTCTTGTATTAAATCCATTTGCAAGTAAATCATCAAAAGGTATTGATAGGCAATTATGCATACCAACCGCATATGAATCTAAATCCGTTTACTCTTATATTTCTATAAGAACTGACTATCTCTTCATCCTATATAATAGGATGCTATGCACTTCGAGTAGTGCTAATCTCTACTCTACGGGGCTACACTCATCACCCCTAGTCGATACACCTTTCTATTTTTAAAATTTCTAATGTTTCTAACCATTTATGTTTATTATAAGTAGGTTTCCAAGTTTTTGCTATTATTTTATCTATAATAGTTCTTGAAATACTAAATTTTTCTTTACAATAAGACCACAATTCAGTATGTCCTAAACAAGTATATTGTAATTCATTGTTTAAATAAATTTGATATTCATATGGACAAAGACTATTCATCATTTTTTCTTTAACTTCTTTAGGCATTGGTTTTCCTAAATTTAAGTTTTTTATTCTTTCTAATTCAGCTTCAGTTTTTTGCCTTCCGCGATTAGCTTCTTTTAATTTTTCAATGTGTTCAGGAGTTAATTTTTTACCTAAATTTTTTTCTCTTATTTTTTGTTTAGTTTCTTCTGTGTGGTGTTTGCCATACATAGGATTTAATTTACCAACTCTTTTTTTAGCAGCTTCACTTATTTTACGACTTCTCTCTGGATCATCATATTTTCCAGTATTTCCTCCGCAGCCGCCTTCATGAAAGTTTGTTTTGCATTCTCCTTTTGCTTTATATTCAGCAATAAGTTTCTTTTCTAAATCCCATGCTTCTTGTTCAGTTAAATTATCAACAAGAATTTCAGAAGTAACATTTTCTTTTTCTTTATTAACTATGCTTTTAAAAAAATCATTTCTACTTTGTACTTTTTCTTTATATCTTTGTCCCTTGCCTTTTCCAATATGAAAAGTTTCATTAGTATCTTTATAATACCATCTATAAACATAAAATTCTTTTTCCATGTTTTCTCCTTTCTAGGTAGAAAACATTCATTTTAAAAATAGACTTGGCTCGGTATTACCTTATCCTAGAAGGACTTAGGCTCTCTTACTCATATTGATATTACTATCTTCTGAACCGATAGCCAGATTAAATCTGACACCCCTTTTGCTTGGGTTCACATAGTACACTAATATTGTTACCAATATTAGGCACAATTTAACTTATGAATATAAATTTCATTATTTAGATGATTCTCTTTAGACTTTTTACTCATACAATAGTCTAAAGCAAAATTTTTCATAATAACAGAATCTGCTTCACCCTTACGCCCGCCAAAACTATGCTCATCAACATTTGCATTTTGGTTATCAATAATTTCTCCTAATAATTTGCGTTTCATCTGTTGTGTAATTTCACTATTTAAGTTACGTTCTCTATTACGTTGTTCTCTATATAAAACATAAGCTTTAGCCACATCTTTTCTTTTTGTAGCCATAAGTCCTTTCTCAACCATATTTTGAATTTCTTCAACTGTATATGGTTCTTCAGTTTCTATTGCAGCTTCTTCAATAAAGTCTGCAATTTTTTCAGCTTTTTGTATTGCGTAATCAGATACGTCTCCATCAACAGAAACAAAAGCTTTAATGATAGCCTCCTCAATTTTATTTTTATTAAAATTAACTTGTCTACCATCTCTTTTAATTATTTTTTCCATATCTTGTGCCTCCAATTATTTATAAATATTTTAGGAATACTATATATATGAAAAAAGTTACATTAAAATTCAATAAAATCGTCCTGAAGGCTGCGTTCAACTTCTCTTACTATATCATAACCAGTATAGTTATTATTAAAAGTACGATATATTTCGACTTCATTTTCTATGTTCATAAACATATCTTTATCTGCTAAAAAGCGTCTACATACTTCTTTACAATCAGGATAATTCTCTCTACTTAAACAATGTATTAATCTTTGTTTATCATCTGTTTTTATATAATAAACTAATACACTAACTTCTTTATTTTCTTGTAGAAGTTTTAATCTTTCTGGATCAATAGCAATTAGATTAATTTTATCTTCCTTTAAAGATTTTATATTAGTTCCATAATACCAATCTTTAAAATTAACTGCATCCAACATATCTCCATTTAATACATCTTTTGCAAATTCTGCAACTGTTATAAAATTATAATCTATTTCATCTTTTTCACCCATTCGCGGCGGGCGGGTAGTATCAGATACTACCCTATTAAATCTTACATCATCGCAAAGCTTTTTTATGATGTAGTCCTTCCCGCAACCGCTCGGGCCTATGAAAGCAACTATGTTAAACATCTTTGTTACCTCTTTCATTTTCAATCTTTATATTTCCATATTCATCATAATATTTCCATTGTAATCTAGTTCCATCTTCTAGTTGCCCAGCAGTTTTTCTCTTCCCTGTACAACAATTTGAAATACAAGAATGACAAACATTATATTTATTACTTGCTTCTTGTATAGTATCAAAAATTTCATTTGTAGTTAAACAAATTACTTTTTTACTTCTTTTATGCAAAGGTTTTTTATATTTATAAATTTTACCTTCTTCATAAAATTCCCAAACCAGTCTATTTCCATCTTTATCTGCTCCAGCAGACTTTGTTATATGTCTACAGCAATTACTAATACCATCTTTATGAACTCCAGTTTCTTCACTCGCTTGTTTGAGAGAATCATATATTTTTTGTGTATTTACACAAATAACTTTTTTACACCAGATTTTATTAAAAGTTCCGTTTTCCCAATTTTTTTGGTTATATTTTTTAGCTTCTTCAGAAGTAAAACCAGTTCCACCTTGATGTATATTATATCCATTATTAATAGTATCATAATACTTAATTAATTCTCTTTCTTTTTCATCAGCTAATTCTCGTGTTTGAATATTACTTATTAATATAGAATGTTCAAAGTTATCCCATCCATATTTTTGTATAGCATGATAAAATTTTGGACTATGTTTATATCCTTCTCCATCTCTCCATCTTTCTTCAGGAGATTGACAGGTTTGTCCAATATAACTTTTTCCATTTATTTTATTAGTATGTTTATAAATAATCCACATTTTATTTACCTCTTTTCTTTTATTTCTATTATATATTAAAAAGAGGTAAATAAAATTTAAATAAAATGACCACGAACTTATCATTTTCCTCTTTCATTTTCAATAATAATTGAGCCATCTTGATTAATCTCATTAATTTTATATATAGTATGACCATTTGTATTACTATAACGTTTTGCAAAAAATTGGTCATCTCGCCTAAAACCATTTATAATTAACATAGTTCCACGAGTAAACCAACCTTTTTCAGTTACTTTTTTAGTTCCATCAGATTGTACTTCACTTAACTGTCTCTTGTACATAGCGTACATATCTCTTGTGAACTTAACAGGTACAACACCTTCAGTTGTTAATAAAGAAATACTATGACGAGTATCATTTTTACTAATTACTGTTCCTGCAATTCTAAATAACTTAAAGATAGGAATTTCATTTTTACCTCTTTTCCAATATCTTTCTACAATAGGAGTTTCCTTATAGTCAAAGAAGTTTTCAATACCATATTTTGCTTTATCAAGATTCTTTAATTCATGGTCGTGATAATAAAAACATAATGCGTCCATTTCCCAGTTTGAAAGATTAGTTTTTTTAATATATTTACTCCACTGTTCTTCAAACAAAGCTGTATTATAAGTTTTTAAAGTTTCTTCTTGATTATCTATAAGCCACTGTCTAACTTTATTCATATATATATCATAAATTTCTTTTTTCCAAATATCTTTTTGAATAATTGGAGTTCCATTTACAACTTCTATATAATCTTGATTAAAAATTGGATCATCTATACTTCTACTTATATAAAAATCATATATATTTTTTGGTGCTAATACATAATATTCAATACGGGTTGATGGATCAATCCATTTATATTGATTAAGATGTTTTGTTAATAAATATAATGTTTTTTCAAATTTAAGGTCATCAGGTATAATACCTTTACTTATTAATCCACTTAAATTTGCAAGGTTTAATTTCTTTTTTGGTTCTGATGTTTGAATAAGATAATATATCATATTTGCATATCTAATTCTATCTTTTTCATCGTCATTAAGTCCAAAAAGTTCTCCTCCACAATTATCAAAAGCCCCACCTTTAATTAAAGCAATCATTGCTGGTTTCTTTACCTTAACCTTATTCATAAAATCTTTTATATTTTTATAAGGTCTGTTTCTTTTTATTTCGTTAATAACCTCTGTATTGACTCCACTTAAAGCTTTTAACCCATACAATATTTGATTATTTTTAACATCAGATTTGAAACCAAAATCTGACTTATTTATATCTATTAATGATACATTTATATGACGAGATATAATTTCACCTAAAGCCTTAGCTATTTTTGTATAATCAGAATTTTTCTCTTTGGCTTCTATATCTTCATCATCTATATCATTACTTGATTCAAGACTTCCACTATTTACAACTAATACCGCTGTATCCCAATAAATAGGATTCCACTTTGTGGCAATATATGCGGTCTGGTATCCAATAAATGAATATGCCAGGGCATGTATATCAGAGAATGAATATCCAAGCTGCGGGCGGGCAACCGCATCCCATTCATAACGTGCAACCGAACTATTTTTTGCACTTGCCGCAATCTTTTCTCTTAACTCAGGTATCTTTGACATTTGCTTTTTACCAATGATTTTTCTTGCGGTATTTGCATCTGCAAGACTAAAATTACAAATGTTTGGATCCATGAGAGTTTTCATTAATTGCTCTTGTGAAATACCAATTCCATAAGATACATTAAGATATTTTCTAAAAGCAAGTTGCTCATCTAAAGTTAATCCATAATGCTCCATTTCAAGTTCCCACTGCCCTGGATTAGCTTTAAAACGAACATATTTATCCATTGGATTTTCTTCTCCGTCAGGCGCCATAAGTCTAATCAAACCATTTGTATTACTTAATTCTGTAATGTCTTTTGGTTGAATTTTCTTAATTCCTTGACTTCCAATATCACTATCAAACTGAAAACAAGCTAATATTTTATTCTCGTCTATATTTTTCCATACCTTTGGATCATTAATATCCATAACCTCTGGATGAAAATATTTATCATAAACTTCTCTTAAAGTTAAATCATTTTCAATTTCTCCATCCTCTTGAAGAAATTTAATTGCTTGAGCTAACATATCTTGGACTGAAGTCAAAAGAAAATCATATTTTGTCAATCCCGCTGCTTCACAGTCATGAAGATCATACTGAGTAACGACCTCTCCGTTAGGAGCCTTCATAAAACACCCAAATTCATAAGGATTTTCGTCAAATAAAATTACTCCTGAAGCATGAATACCTCTTGACTTTATAAGTCCTTCAATTCCTGTTATAATATCAAGAAGTCCAGGATACTTACTAATTTCCTGATTAAAAAGTGCAACAGGCTGACGACCTTTATCTCTATTTCCATTTACCATATCTTCAATAGACCAATTAAATCCTCTTTCTACTGGAACTAAACTTGCCAAATAAGTTCCTACATCTGAATCTATTCCATCTGGATAATCCTGACTTCTATATCCTCTACAAGCAGTTTGAATTGCTGATTTTGCGGTCTCTGTACCAAAAGTTACAATATGTGTTGCTCCTAAATTCTGTCTTGATAAATCATCTATATCTTTATTAAATTTCGCACCACGTTCCTGTTTAATTTTCTTCATAATAAGCGGGCGCTTGCTTGGACAAAGATCTAGATCAACATCAGGAAGCTCTATACGATCTTCGTTTAAGTATCTAAAGAAAGGCAATTTCCATTTAATCGGATCAAGCTGCGTAATACCAAGAAGATAATGGTTTAATCCTGCACATGAAGAACCTCTTCCCGCACCAACTAAACTTCCACAATCCCACATCATATCAATATAATGCTGAAGTGTAATAGGATATTTAAAAATGTTTGTACCAAGTTTTTCTCCTATTATTTTCTTTACTTTTGCTTCATGCTCAAGTTCAGATAAATATGTGTCATTAAGCTTGTCTAATTCTTTTAATTTATCAAGACATTGATTAACCCAATATCTATCGTACTTATCTTCTGACTTTTTCATTTCAGCTAATATAGGATAACCACTTGACATATAAAATTCTTCCCTAGGATACTCTGGTACATCAACTGAGGGAATTGTCTGTGCATGACGTAAATCATAGACCTCAATCTTATTAAATATTTCCATACTTGTTTCACAACATTTTTCATAAAATGGCTGTGTAAATTCACCAAAACTTGGAGTCAAATCTTTTATACAGTCTTCTTCTGAATGAAGATAAGCATACTGATAAAAAGCATCTACTTCTCTATCTCCTTCACTTGAATTAAGATATGACTTATGAACATATCTATCTTCTCTCTTTAAGAAATGAGAATCATCTCCTATTACTATTTTTCTATTAAAAAGATTTGCTATTTCAACAATTTTTTTATTTACTTCTATTTGTTCTTTACTTGCGGCGGGCGCAATCTCTAAATAAAAATCATCACCAAATAAATCTATATTAAAGTTAAGATAATTAATAATATTGTTATATGCAATACTTTCTTGCTCTACATTACCTACTTTCCTTGCATCAAACATAGATAAAAGATTTATACCTAATTCACTTCCTATACAAGCAGTGGTTGCTATTAAATGACCTGGATTCTTATTAACTTCATTATAAAGTTCGCTTTTAAGAGTTGGCACTCTTTCTAGTCCTCTATCATAGTAAGAGTTCATCCAAGCATAAGAACTTAATTTTCTTAACTGTTCATGTCCTTCTTTATCTTTTGCTATTAATATAAAATGAGGATATTTTTGATTTTTATTCCTTTCATCACATAAATAAATCTCATTACCTATTGCAATTTTAAAATCTTTATATTCATCTTGTAATTTACAAATACGAATAGACTGGGCTATCGTTTCATGATCTGTAACAGCCAATCCCGCAAGTCCAATCTCATATCCTCTTTTAATTAAATTATGAAGTTGGTTAATGCTATCAACTAAACGAAAGTTAGATGCATCAGTATGATTATGCACGCTAAATCTATTCATCAACATTCTCCTATTCTTTGTATCTTTGAATATCATTTTGCACTTTCTTATATTATAATTATAACAAATTTTATGTAAAATGTCAATCTTTTTGTCTTTTATCTATTTCTTTGGCTAAAGCTATGTAATATTGAAAATCTGCCTTATCAATATTAATACCTTGTTCATATAATCTTTTCTTAATATTACTAATTGCATTTAATAATTCACTATATGTTAATTGTTCTATATTTTCATATACTATTGGAGTCATATAATCACCTACCTTAATAAAACAACTTTATCACTCGCACGAGTCACAGTTGTGTAGAGCCATCTGGCGTGCTCTTCTTTAGCAAAAGGAAAGCCTTCTTCATAAACAACTACATTAGACCAAGAACTGCCTTGCGACTTATGTCCTGTAATAGCGTATCCGTATGTAAATTCAAGCGGGACTAAAGATTGTGTTCTAATATCTCTATTAAGTCTATACTCAATTTTCCAAGACAAACTTTTTTCTCCTTCAAGAATAAGCTTTTTATCCATATTTAAATGACCAAAATCTTCATTTACTTCATTAATAAAATTAGCATTTATAATAGATATATCTCTTATACTTGACCAATAAGGTAAATTAAAAAAAGTTTCATAACTATCTTTAAGATAACCTATGGTGCCATTAACTAAAGGATTGTCTTTATCAGAAAAAACTTCCCAATAATTTCTTAAACAAATTACTTTGTCACCATCTTCAGGTTTATTACCTCTTCCTAATTCTTGTCTCATAGCTTGATTAAATTTAATACGAGTCGCGTTCGTTGCTACTAAAACCTGATCGCCCCACATTAAAACATTCATCGTTAAATCTTTTTGAGGTAATATCATAACTTCTTTATTTTGGAACATATTTGCTGAAAAAGATTCAAAATTTCTTATCTTTGTAGCTAATTGTATAATCTCTGATTCAGCTGCCTGCCGCATAATTTCATCTAAAAATATATGTGGATTATCAAGAAGATGATTATCAGCATCTTTATCTATTGGAGGAAGCTGAAAAGGATCTCCTAAACAAATTACATGAACATTATGTTTAAAAAGCATATCCATCATTTGCTTTGGAGCCATAGATACCTCATCTACGATAATAATTTTATAAGGTATCTCAGTTTTTGGTTTTCTTATCCAACCTCCTGTTGCTTTTGGAATACTTTCATATAATAATCTATGTAATGTACTTACATTTTTATTTCCCATATTAAGTAATACTTGACAAGCTTTTCCAGTATAACAAGCATAGCATACATCTTCTTCTTCATCTATTCCAAAATAAGATAAAGCTTCAATAATAAAACGAACAAGAGTTGACTTACCGCTTCCAGCAAAACCTGATATTACAGTACATTTTTCATGGTTTCTATATCTTTCTATTGCAATTTTAAGTCCTTCTTCTTGCTTCTTTGTTAATTCCATTAATCATGCTCTCCTATTGCTTCGTCTAATATTTCACAAAATCTCATTATATCTCTTCGTGCGCTACTCTGATAAAAAGTTTTCTCTCTACTTTTGTCTAATAACCATTCATAATCTGCCATTTTTTCTCTTGCTATCATATATCTATAAACAAGAGAGTCATACATGTATCCTTTAATATGTTTATTACTAATATCTTTAATAAAATCTTCTGATTCATGTATAGTTGTATTAACCGTTCCCATGTATATTCACCTTTCTTATTAATTTATATAATAATTATAATATATTTTTTTATAAAAATCAATAAAAAGTAAAATTGGAGCAGAAAAAACGAAAACCAATTTTGGTTTTAAATTACGTTTGTCTCCGCCCCAATAAACTATATGTATAATTACCCCAACTCCATTATACTCTATTCTTCGCCCAAAAATTATCACTACCTAATAGGTAGGAGAATATGCCCATAATATGCAGTTTACCACTATATCCTAACGCTTAGGACCCCAGGGGGCTCGAACCCCTTCACTGCAAGTTATCCTCAACGGCGCCCCGCAGCATCTAGGAATATAACAGATTTATTTTATAATTGTTCAAAGATTAATTTTTCAGGTAATATATCTTTACAGAT
>OCVV012832023.1_pt1 | contig 67237 bp, 52 predicted proteins | sample 1539721 | NCBI WGS metagenome assembly OCVV01 (sample SAMN02144230, study PRJEB22623) | gut metagenome | biome: sheep rumen | host: Ovis aries | place: New Zealand
GCCGCCAGCGTTCATCCTGAGCCAGGATCGAACTCTCGATTAAAGTGTCCGAAACTGTCCAGATCTTTCCTCTGGCTTGTTTCCTTTTTTACTTGGTTTCGTTCTTTTTGAACTTCTTCCGAAATTTCTCTTTGACTCCCCTCGCTTTCGCTTGGTTCGTCTCCGGAACTTTCGGGGTTGCATTACTGTTTTTTTGTCAATGTGCTTTTGTCGTTCCCTCAAGTGGGCGACTTAATTAGAATACCACCGGGGTATATTTAAGTCAACAATTTTTTTCAGAAATTTTTACTATATTTTAAGCTCTCAGAAGTCTTTTTCCCGTCATTTTTATTATAATTTCCTGTTGTGGATAACATAATTCTTATATCGGCAACCGATAATATAGAAACCGCCCTGCCATTTTAGCCATAGCAGAGCGGTTTAATAATACCATCCTGGAAATCAGCGAATACTGTTACTCACTTTAATTACCTGATTAAATTTTAAAGAATGCCATTGCCTCCTTAAGCTGTGCCGCGTCACTCTGAAGAATGGAAGCCGCCTCACCTATAACAGTAAAGGTTGCATTCAACTCTTCCATGGAAGCATTGGTTTCTTCCGCAGATGCCGCATTTTCTTCGGATATGGCAGAAAGATCCGTGATGATCTCTGTCAGTGCATTTTTAGCAGTCGTAAGATCATCGACACGGGTTGCAATATCTTCAGAAGTTTCCCTTACGCTCCTGACATTCTCGGACATCACATTCATCCCCTGCTTAGTGGATTCGAGCTGTGCTGCCTGCATTCCGAAATTCTCGTTGAGTCTTCCCATCACCTCTACGGACTCCTCGGAACCCGCAAGAAGACTGTCAACTATACGTTTGATCTCGTCAGCACTCTGACTGGACTGATCAGCTAACGCTCTTATCTCATCCGCAACTACCGCAAAGCCTCTTCCTGCTTCACCTGCCCTTGCAGCCTCAATGGACGCATTCAGCGACAGAAGATTGGTCTGTGTTGCGATATCCGCAATAGCCTGCGAAAACTGCGATATCTGTTTTGAGGACTCATTTGTGGAAACGATAGTTTTACCGATCTCATCAACACATTCAGTAACTTCTTCGCTCTGTTTAAGAAGCTTCTCAAGTGATGTCATCGCCTCATCACACGCCTGCTTCATATCAGCAGTGTATGAATTCAACTGGTTTACATTGTCAGTGATCGTATCGATATTTCTGCCGATCTGATCAGTATCAGCCGCAGCACTTTCAACACTTTCAGCCTGGGCAACAGCCCCCTTGGAAATCTCTCCTACAGAGTCAGTAACCTGCTCTGACGCCTGAGAAGCCTGCCCCGAAGACTCTGCCAGATCCGTCCCCTTGCTTTCAACCTCGTTCGATACATTCTGTGCATTTCCGATAACATCCTTCAGCCTGTCCGAGAGCTCATCCACGCTGACGGCTATTATGCCCAATTCATCATTTCGGTTCTTAAGCGCTATCGCAACCCCGCCTCTTAAGTCACCACCTGCCAGAGCTGAGACATTTTCTGCGATCTGCTTCATAAGAGCGGAATACTTAATGGAAAGAATAATGCTCACGATCACCAAGACTATAAGCACCACTACAGAAAGCACTACCATAATGGCAGCCTTGACAAATACCGCCTTGTCAACAGCCGACGATGGGCGTCCCGCAAAATACATGCCTACAACTTTGCCGCTTGAATCCTTCATGGGAACATAATAAACATAATAATTAGCCCCCTGTATATCAACCTTTGTGCTGGAATAATCCTTGCCACCGTTAAGAACTGCCGCGATAACCCCATCTGATGCATCCGTACCGATAACCCTGTCACTGGTTCCGGCCTTGTTTATGGTAGTGATCATACGTGTCTTTCCGAAAAAGATAGTATAGTCAACACCTGTCATTCCTTTAAGCTCATCTATGACTTTGTAATTACCGGATATCTTTGTGTCGCCCTTATATAAGTCTTCACCATCCATGTGCCATTCGCCGTCATACCGGCCTTCAAACTCGCTGCTCAAATGCTCGCAGGCAACCTTCAGCTCCTCAAGTGTAGTCTTGTGATATGCGTCATTGAGCATAATGACCGACACTGCACTCGTTATTATCGCATAGATCACAAATCCTATGATCGCAATAGTGACGATATGCCCCACGAGATGTCCATTCTTCTTACTGTTCATTAATCCCGCCTCCTTTTTCAGGGATCCGTCCCTGAAGTTATATTGTGATGAATAAATTATATTATACCACAAAACTGCATAATAAAATCACAATTTTTCCGGAATAATTATGTGATTTTGCACAAGAAACAATTTGATAGCAGCCTTTTCTGCCGGATCATTTCAAACGTATACGTCTTATTCCTGTCCCTGTCACCTGGGTAAACTCCATATACCTCTTTGTGGGAAGCATAAGCCTTATCTCATCATCCGCAAATTCAAGCTCTGCCTTTTTACGCCCATCAACTTTGTATATGAAGCATTCATCGCTGTCCACTATCACAACCCTGTTCCCCAGGAAATAAATATTTTCGTAATCCGTGTTAAAAAGTACAGTTGAAACAACATTGCCCTTTTTGTCATAAATATCCATACTGTATTTATTCTCAACGGATTCCGTTGAAAAGACGATACCTATATGATTGCTGTCATAATATACCGAACGGATTTCCCTGTTTATCAGTATCTCATTTATACTTTCCGGATCCTGACCGGCATCATCCGAATAAATGACCAGCCTGGAACCCGATACCGCAAAAGCAGTCTTGTCATCCATAAAACGTATCATGGGAACGGACTCATTCATATATGAATATGAGCGCATAAGATTATTCCTGGTATTCTTCCCCACCTCGCCGAAATTATAAAAAGCCACCGAACTGTTTAAAGTTCCGCCTGATGCCGACATATAGGAAACTGCCATTAGATTTCCTCCGGGCGAGCAGGAAAAAGCAACAGGATACCCGCTTCCCTCCATGGTTGAATATACTTTTGACACGCATTTATCATCCTTGTCCAAAGTATAATCATAGACATATATTGATATGGAATCCCCCTCGTCAACGGACGCTGCAACTATCCCGCCTCCGGATACCGATACATCGATTACCGGGCTTCCTGTCTTTATCTTTCCGCAAAGTCCCTTTTTGTCATAAATAAAAATCTCCCTGCCCCCACGGTCTGCAACCACCACATAATTTCCGTTTACCTCAACCATGGGCGACTGCATTTCATACGTTCCGGTCCACAGGTCGGTGCCTGAAGCGTTGACACAGTGTATGCCGTCAGTATTATATGTAAGAAAATCCGTACCAAAAGCAAGAAGTGTCACTTCGCCGGTGGAATACTCTTTTTCTTCCCCCACCACCACATATCTTTCATAAATCCTGTTATATATATAGACAGCTGCAAATCCAACTAAAGAAAGCACAACCGCTATTATGACCGCTGTTACCAGCGTCACATGCAGCTTGTGCATTCTTGCCTTTTTTTCATATTCTTCAAAAGATGCTATCTTCATCAGTCAGTCCAGTAAAAACGGTACACCGTTTCCGTATCATAGTTCTTTCCCGGACCGAATACAGGTTTCTCAAAACCATCCTGGTTCATGGCATCGGGAAAATACTGGGTTTCAAGGCAAAACCCCTTGCGCCTGCAGTTCTTATTGCCTTCCTTGCCGTTATTCTCTGCTATCCAGTTGCCCGAATAGAACTGCACGCCCGGAAGATCGCTGTAAACTTCCATAATGCGTCCGCTTTTCGCATCTTCCGCAACCGCAATCTTGCGTTTCTTACCGTTATAACCTTTTACCACATAATTATGATCGTATCCGTGCGCTTTCTTTAACTGATCATTTTCCGTCTTTTCTATGTCTCTGCCGATCTTTTTAGCCACAGTAAAATCAAAAGCAGACCCTTTTACATCGATGAGTTTTCCCGTAGGAATCATATTCTTGTCAACTTCCGTGATCTGATCTGCCAGAATGGTCATCTTTGTATCCAGCATTGACATACTCTTTTGACCGGAAAGATTAAAATAGGAATGATTCGTCATATTTATGACTGCATCCTTATCCGATTCCGCATGATAGGTGATCTTCAGTTCATTTTTATCCGTAAGTGTATATCTAACACTTACCTTCATCGTGCCGGCACATAAGTCACCGTTTTTCTTAACAAGAGAAAAATCTACATAGTTCTTTCCGGTCTTTGCATCCCATATCCTGCGCTGGAAACCATTCTTAAGGTCCGTATGCAGATTATTGGTCTTATGGTCGTTTACCGCCATCTTAACGGTCTTTCCATTCAGTTTATACTGAGCATTGGCAGTCCTGTTTGCAACAGGTCCGATGGTGCAGCCAAAATTGCTGCCGTTTGTAAAATACATCCAGAGCTTGTCATAACCGATGACCACATCATCCACTTTGCCCTTTTTCCCCGGCACATAAAGATTCTTTAAATTTGCCCCATAGTTCATAACAACTGCACGCATGCCGTTTTTATTTGATATGGTATAGCAGATCACATCCCTGCCGTCCCTTGTTTTTCCGAAAAACTCGCTGGTCACAGACATTCCGTCTATCCTCCCGTAAATAATATCTTAATTGTCTAAACTTACTGCTTTCACGCCCCCGCCTGCCCAAACCGACAGACCACCTGATCCGGACGGAAAAATCCGTTGTTTGTTTGCTTCCTTACAGCTCTACTCTGCCCTCATAGGCCCTGAACAGAGTAACCTCATCAATATTTTCAAGATCACCGCCCACCGGCACGCCGCTGGCAATCCTGGTGACCTTAATGCCTGCAGGCTTGATAAGCTTGCTTATATACATTGCTGTAGCTTCACCCTCTGCAGACGAGTTGGTGGCAATGATCACCTCCCGAACCTCCTCATGTGTCTCCAGCCGGACGATCAGCTCTTTTAATCGTATGTCCGCCGGTCCGATGCCGTTCATGGGCGAAAGCACGCCCTGCAGCACATGATACACGCCGTCATATTTTCCGACCTTTTCGTATGCTGCCATATCCTGAGGGTTTTCCACCACCATGATCAGGCCATGATCCCGCTTTGTGTTTGCACACACGGGGCAGATATCGCCATCGGTCAGTGTACAGCACTCGCTGCAGTATTTCACGTTTTCTTTTGCATTTATTATGGCATCAGAAAGCATCTTAACCCTGTCATGGGGCAGGTTAAGTATATGAAAAGCCATCCTCTGAGCGGATTTGGATCCTATGCCCGGAAGAGCCGCCAGTTCACTTATCAGCTTATTTATCTCGCCGCTGTATAATTCCATAAACTAATATCGTCAAATAGGCAGTCCGCTTAAGTCAAGTCCCGAAGAGATTCCCCTCATAAGCTCATCATTAGCAGTCTCTGCCTGACTAAGAGCTTCATTAACCGCAGCCATAACCATGTCCTGAAGCATCTCCACATCATCGGGATCCACTGCATCCTTATCTATGACAAGCTTCGTAAGTACCTTCTTACCTGTAACGGTCGCCTCTACTGCTCCGCCGCCTGAGGTAGCTGTAAACTCCTTATTTTCTATAGTCTTCTGTGCTTCTTCCATCTGGCGCTGCATACGCTGTGCCTGCTTGAGCATATTGGTCATATTGCCCGGCATTCCTCCGCCGAAACCTCCGCCATATCCGCCTCTTCTACCCATTTTTTCCCCTTTCTGCCGCCTTAGCGGCTATGCATAGCGTTTAATGAACATTGAGCCGCTTACGGCATCAATGTTCAGTCTCACTCTTCAACCGTATTTATCTTATCAATCTTCAGTATTGCCATTATATCGGCATACTGTTCATCGAATCTCACATCACTCTTATACAGGGTGGTTTCAAATTCAACCTCCCTGCCTATCCTGTCATTTAGGATATCCTGCAGGATCTTCCGGTTATTCTCATCATTTATCTGATCCGCATACACCTGGTCCTTAAACCCCAGCATAAGGATGTCGTCTTTGCTTACGGTAAGCTCAGCCCTTTTCAGTACGCTCTTTACCAGCATATCCTGGGTACCGTTTACTATATCATTCCACTCCTCGCAGATCCTTTTTATATCCTCAGGCAGTGCCCTGTCCAGTACCACTTTTTTCCCGCTTGCTTTAGGTACGGCTGCTGCCACCGGTGATGTCTGATTAGCTGCCACGCCTTCTGTCGGAACAGCCTGCACAAGTGCACCTGACTCGATCATATCTTCCAGCCTCTTTACCCTCATAAGAATAGCATCATCGTCCTTGTCCATCTGCGGCCGCATAAGGCGTATCAGGTACATTTCAAAAAGTATGCGCTTCTGGGAAGCAAACTTCATCCTGCCCTGAAGCTCGGAAAAGACTCCAATATATCTGAATATGGCTTCCATTTCAAGCTTGCCCGCATCTGCCTTTAATATCTGCAGATGATCGCCGGATACATTTAACAGATCCTCCATCTTGGGATCATCGGATGCCTTAAGAAGCATAAGGTTGCGCAGGTATTGAATAAAGTCGGTGACAAACTGTGAAAGCTCCCGTCCCTGCATGACCACACGCTCGATTATATCCATGGCACCGAGCACATCATCCGCCACGATCACATTCATCAGCTCGCTGAATATCTCAGTATCTACGGCACCAAGCACATCCAGAACCTTTTCATAAGTCAGCTCATGACCGTAATTAAATGCAACGCACCGATCCAAAAGGCTTAAGCCATCACGCATGGATCCATCTGCCGCCTTTGCCACATAACGGAGTGCCTTTTCCTCGGCTGTCACGCCCTCAGCCTCCATAAGCACCTTCATCCTGGCAGCTATAGTGTCTATGGAAATCCTGCGGAAATCATAACGCTGGCACCGGCTCATGACAGTTATCGGTATACGATGCACTTCTGTTGTTGCCAGTATAAATATAACATATGAAGGAGGCTCCTCCAATGTCTTCAGCAGTGCGTTCCTTGCACCTTCTGAAAGCATATGAGCCTCGTCCAGAATATAAACCTTGTATTTTCCCTCTACAGGCGGGTATGCCAGCTCATCGATTATATTCCTGACATTTTCCACGCCGGTCTGGGATGCTGCATCGATTTCCACCACATTAAGGTTTTCACCGGCTGCAATTGCCCTGCACATGGCACACTCACCACAAGGACTTCCTTCCTTGGGATTCTCGCAATTGACCGCCCTGGCAAGTATCTTAGCCACAGTGGTCTTTCCGGTTCCTCTTGTACCGCAGAAAAGATAGGCATGGCCTATCCTTCCTGATTTTATCTGATTCCGTAATGTGGTTACTATGTGGTCCTGCCCTTTCACATCATCAAAATCCGCAGGACGAAATTTTCTGTATAATGCTGTATATGACATTACTCGTCTCCGAAGCTTATCCCCAGCATCTTAGCTTCCTTTATAATAGTAGCATCAGGGGAAACCGTCTTAAGCTTGCCTGCCACATCCTCAAGAGGAACTCTTACTATCTCACGGTCCTTGTAGCCTACCATGAAACCGTATTCTCCCTTGAGTATAAGCTTTCCTGCCTCGGCACCAAGACGCGATGCAAATACCCTGTCATAAGGGCAGGGGCTTCCACCTCTCTGCATGTGCCCGGGAACAGTCACACGAACCTCAAGTCCTGTCTTTTCCGCAATGGCATCTGCTACTTCGTATGAAACACTGGGGTGTTTCATCTTCTCAAGTTTCTTCTTGTATTCTTTTTTCGAAAGCTTTGCATCCTCTTTAGAGATAGCACCCTCCGCAACCGCAAGTATGGTAAACTTGCTGCCCCTCTTCTCACGCCTGCGTATTGCCTCTATGATGCAGTCTATGCTGTAAGGTATCTCCGGGATCAGAATGATATCTGCTCCCGAAGCCATACCGGCATTAAGTGTAAGCCAGCCGGCTTTGTGCCCCATAACTTCTACTATGAACACACGGCCATGTGAATCAGCAGTAGTATGGATGCAGTCAATAACATCGGTTGCTATATCTACAGCACTTTGGAATCCGAAAGTCATATCCGTTCCCCAGAGGTCGTTATCTATAGTCTTGGGAAGAGTGATGACATTGAGGCCTTCAGTCCTGAGACGGTTTGCTGTCTTGTGTGTGCCGTTACCTCCAAGTATCACAAGGCAGTCAAGGTTAAGCTTATGATAAGTGTGCTTCATGCACTCTACTTTGTTATTTCCCTCTTCATCCGGCTCGTCTATCGTCTTAAAAGGTACACGGGATGAGCCAAGTATGGTCCCGCCCTTGGTCAGGATGCCGGAAAAATCGTCACCGGTAAGCATCTTGAAATCGCTCTTTATAAGTCCCTTGTACCCGGATAAAAATCCGAATATCTCGACCTGTTCGCCGCTGGTATAAAGGCACTTTACCACGCCCCTCATAGCAGCATTCAAAGCCTGACAGTCACCGCCGCTTGTAAGCATACCTATTCTCTTCATATCGTAACCCTCCTGTCTGAATAGTCTAAATGACCGATCTTACCTGCCATATGTTTTGCATTTCCTTCATCCGGACCCAAAGATAAGTCCACAGAAGCAAGCGAACATCTATGGCAAAACCAAAACCTTCAGCGTTAATTATATCTCATTCCGTGGGCTTTCTCAAGATACTCCACGATTCGGAGTCGCTTCCCTGACATCTTTTCAAAGCAGGTCGTAACCAGACTTGTCTTCATCACTAATGGCATAATACAGATGGCGGTTATCACCCGATTATGCTATCATATACAGCATGGATAAAGAACTTGAAAAACTCATACGATCAGACTTACACAGACTGGGTATAAAGAAAAAGCCATCTGTGTTTGGGCATGGTCTGCCCCTGCAGGCAAAGTACCTGATCCTGTGGAGAAAAGCCGCATTTTACTATAGAAGAGGCGGTTTCTTAAGAAAATGGTATGGCTGGAGACTGGATAAAATGCAGGAACGCACACAGATAACCCTTCCAAGGGAAGTTCAGGCAGGCTCAGGCCTCTACATAGGACACCTGGGGAGGCTGATAGTCCATCCTGATGTAAAAATGGGTTCAAATATCAATCTCTCTACCGGCGTGACCATCGGCCAGGCCAACAGAGGAAAACGAAAAGGTGTCCCGGTTATCGGTGACAATGTCTGGATTGGCACCAACGCCGTCATAACCGGAAATGTCCGGATCGGAAATGATGTGATGATATGTCCTAACGCATTCGTAAATACTGATGTGCCCGACCACAGCATAGTGATCGGCAATCCTGCAGTGATCCACCACAGGGATAATGCCACAGAGAGCTATATAAATAACCGGGTGGATCTGTAATTTAAACTTTCCGCTTACTGTCTAAACAGAACGACGCTCACGTATGTTTCGGAACAATCACGATGCGTTTTTAGCCCTCAGGTAAATCCAGCGCTTACAGCCCGTTGTTAACCTTTACAGAGCTACGAGCTGTAGTTCTGCTTCCCAGAGACAATATTTGAGAAGTTTTTGTAAGTTAACAGTCATACACACCCAGCTAATGCGGCCCTAAGGTCCTTCTCTATTTTATTTTTGTCATAGACTTCTCTGCGCAGCCTGTCGTATTCATCCAGACAGTCCTGCCGCATTTTAGATGTGAGTTCCAGATTTTCCTTTTTAAGCTCATCAAAACTTTCGAACCCTATTCCTTTTACCCGGTTGCCGTCAAGCACCCTGCTGTATGATACCGGTATGGTGCCGCAGAATACCGCTTCCTGAAGCACGCCTGATGTCTGGCTGCCATACTGCTCCGGTGAATAAGGAAGCACTGCATACTCAGCATTTGTAAGCAGCATATAATACTCATCAACAGACAGATACGAATCTATAAAAGTAACATTATCTGCTGCCGCATCACGAAGTCTTGCCAGCCGCTCTTTGTCATAGAATCTTCCTGCCACTATAAGCGGATATCCGATACGGCTGAAGGCCTCTGTCATTTCCTCAAGCTGCTTTTCAGGATTCATCGTCCCAAGGCACACAGCATATCTGCCCTCGGGAACAACAATCTTAGTCTCAGCCGCCACCGCTCCGGCTGCATATCTGCCATATATGCTCTTATCGTAAGTATAATCCGGTATGTACACACTCTTCACATTCTTAAACCGGTATCCGTATCCCGTAGCAATAATAAGCGCTATCTTCTTTTGCGCCCTTTCAAATATCTTCTGTTTGATCCCTGCAAACTTTCCGTTCTTCTTGGCGGTAAAGCCTTCCATGAAAGATGTGACGCATACTTTTTTCCCATGGTTCCCCACCACGGCCAGATAGAGCATAAGGTAATATTCCGTATTAAAAAACCACACCACATCGGCCTGTGAGTTTTTCAACGCCTTATTTATATTTGAAAACATACGGAACTTATTGAGAACTTTATCCGAAAAAGAATTCTTCCCCTTCATCACAAGACTGTGGGGAAGTATATGAATATTCCTGCTTTTTTTCCTTTTGTCCCAGGCCTTCCTGTCCGAAAGTTTTTTTTCGCTTTCCTTAAGGATGCACTCCGGAGCAAAAACATCCGTATCAAAAGAGTCCCGGACTATCTCAAAATACTGTGCCAGGACCTTGGGCGCATGCCCCACGGGACGACCTGTGGTATCCTGTCTGCCCTGATATTCAACCAGTGATAACTTCAATCTATGTCCCTCTCTCTGTTATATACGAAATATGGTTATCTTAATCCGCTAAAACTTCCCACTTACTGAACTTAACAGAACAACTCTCGCATTTTCACAGATTAGCCTTGTACCACTCTACTGCATCCTTTATGCCTCTTTCAAAGCTCCACTCCGGATCATAGCCGAGGAGCTCGCGGGCCTTGCTGATATCGGCGTTGCTGTGCTTGATATCTCCTGCCCTGTCAGGACCATAGTTCGGCTCCACCTTTATACCAAGTGCCTCTTCCAGATCATGGTATATGTCTATAAGATATTCACGTCCGCCATAGGCAACATTAAATGCCTCACCTGCAGCCTCATGGCCTGCAAGACATGCCTTAAGATTTGCCTCGATTACATTTTCTATGTATGTAAAGTCCCTGCTCTGCTTCCCGTCCCCGTTTATGGTAGGAGTCTCACCGTTCATCATCTGCTTTATAAATTTCGGAATGACTGCAGCATATGCTCCGTCCGGATCCTGCCGTCTCCCGAATACATTAAAATACCTGAGGCCGTAAGTATCCAGTCCGTAATGTCTGGTATACTGCTTAGCCCATTCTTCATCAGCTCTCTTCGATACTGCATACGGCGAAAGAAGATTACCCTCACGGCCTTCCTTTTTTGGAAGCACCGGTTCATCTCCGTATACACTCGAGCTGGAAGCGTATACGAATTTCTTTACCCCCTTCTGCCTGGCAGCTTCCAGCATATTCAGGGTTCCGACTATATTATTCATACAGTAAAAAAGCGGCATCTCAATGGACCTAGGCACAGACCCCCATGCAGCCTCGTTTAAAACATAGTCCACTCCTTCGCATGCCTTAAGACAGGTATCAAGATCCTTTATATCGCCCTTCATAAACTCATACTTTTCATTACCGGCAAACATATCCACGTTTTTCTGCTTGCCTGTAGAAAGGTCATCAAGACACCTTACCCTGTACCCAAGCTTCAATATAGCCTCGCACAGGTTCGAGCCTATGAAACCCGCTCCGCCGGTCACAAGAAAAAGCGTATCTTCCGGAAACTTTAAATCCAAATAACCCATACTATAATCTCCAGTATCTGTATCCCGCGTCTTCGTACGCTTTCTTATTGAATACGCCCTTTATATCAAGGAGAAGCTTTATATCATCCTTAAAAAACCTGTCTACATCACCCACAGATAAGCCTGCAAATTCCTTGTGTGCTACTGCAAGTATAACAGCATCCATATCCTTTATCTCAGACATAGGACTCATTTTTATTCCATAGAGTCTTTCTGCTTCATCCGCATCAGCCTGGGGATCTGCGATCACGGGTTCGATGCCGTACTCCCTGAGTTCCTTTACTATATCAAAGACCTTGCTGTTCCTAGTGTCCGGGCAGTTTTCCTTGAATGTAAATCCGAGTATAGCTACCCTTGCCCCCTTTACAGGCTTTGACAGCTGTATCATCTGCTTGACACAGCTCTCCGCAACGTATCTTCCCATATCATCATTTATACGGCGTCCGGATAGGATTATCTGGGAATGATATCCCACTTCCTCAGCCTTATATGTAAGATAGTATGGATCAACACCTATACAGTGTCCACCTACCAGTCCCGGTCTGAAGGGCAGGAAATTCCACTTTGTACCTGCCGCCTCAAGTACTGCCAGGGTATCTATTCCCATCTTGTTAAAAATTATTGAAAGCTCATTCATAAAAGCGATATTAATATCACGCTGGCTGTTCTCGATAACCTTTGCCGCCTCCGCAACCTTTATGGATTCTGCTCTGTGCACTCCTGCATCAACTACTATGCTGTACACGTTTGCTACGATATCCAGAGTCTCCTCGTCCATACCGGAAACTATCTTCTTTATGGTATTCAGTCTGTGTTCCTTGTCACCGGGATTAATTCGCTCGGGAGAATAACCGATCTTGAAATCCTCACCGCACTTAAGCCCCGATTCCTTTTCAAGTATGGGCTTGCATATATCTTCCGTCACGCCGGGATAAACAGTGGATTCAAATACTACTATGGAGCCTTTCGTAAGATTTTTGCCAAGTATCCTTGCTGCACCCTCCACCGGTGTAAGGTCAGGCGTATGGTCATCATTTACAGGTGTGGGAACCGCTACGATATGGAACTTTGCTTCCTTAAGCTTTTCCGCATCGGATGTAAAATCAACAGCCGAATTCTTTATCACCTCGTCCCCCACCTCGTGCGTAGGGTCGAAGCCTTTTTTATACATTTCAATCTTGGCTTCATTCAGGTCATAGCCTATTACCTTTACGCCGCGTTTTGCAAATTCCACTGCAATAGGCATTCCCACATATCCAAGTCCAACAAGGGAAAGCTTTTCTTTTCCACTTTTGAGATTATCATAAAGGCTCATTTTTCATCCTCTTTTCTATAATTTTCTATAATACTTATTCTGTAATGCTTATTCTATTCGTCAGTCCAGATAAAGCTGCCTGCCCTTTTCGTATGTCTTAAGCGTTCCCTTAAGCGCATCAACACTCATCATGGCAAGCACCGCCGCAGATTTGTTCTGCGAACGGCATTTCTGGTCACGTGCGATCTTTGGCGCAAGCTTCATTATATCATTGCGTACATGCTTTATCAGCAGTTCATTATCTGTTTTTTCCACCTCTGCCAGTATCTGGCAGCATACAGAAAAATGCCTGGAGAGCGCCGCCGGATAATACAGCACATATTTTTCCTTAACGAATTTGAGCATATCACGGCTGTGCTTATAATAGGCCACATTCCGGCTTACCTTTGTCGAGTTCATGGTATTGCTTCTTCTATGGTAATAGTTGTACATACTCCTGCAGCCATATACCACGCCGTCTGACTCAGCAAAGAGCCTGTACATCGTACCCATATCTTCCGCTTCAGTCCCTTCCGGAAAACGTACTTTATCCCACAGCTTCCTTTCGGAAAGCATTCCCCAGGGCACTGACATAAAATATCTCTGATAGAGCAGATCCTCCAGTGCGGAATTGCCTGAGTAAAAATAAATCTCCTCTGAGGCCTTCGGCTTTTCCAGGACTTCAGTATTAACATAATCCTTAGCATCCGCCGCACCGCGCTTAAGACCTTCCGTTATTTCCTTTGCGCTCTTCTTTAACTCATTTGAGCCCTCGTTCCCAACAGGATAAATATCATCATGTGCACACACGGCTATCTGGGATTCTGTTCTGTCGATCAGGCTCTTAAGATAAGAGAGATACTCTGCCTCCACAGTGTCGTCACTGTCCACAAAGCTTACATAAAGACCATCAGCTTTATTCAGCCCGAAATTCCTCGCAGCGGCCGCACCCCTGTTTTCCTGATGGTACACCTTCACTATCTCATTTTCCGAATATTCATCGCATATTTCAGGAGACGCATCCCTGGAGCCGTCATCCACAAGTATGATCTCGAAATTTCCGTATGTCTGAGCCAGTATGCTGTCCACACAGGACTTCAAATTAGCCTCGGCCTGATAGACCGGCACAATGACGCTTATCTTGTCTATTGAATTTTTATCAAAAACCGTACTATCCATATTTACCCCCGACTTTCACATTGCATTATACATAACTCGTACAATTATACTACTTTTTTCCCTTTTTCCCAAATGTACGTATGACTAAAAACCTCCCGCCGGTGAGCTATCGGTGCGTGAAACATAAGTCATACTATATCTATCCCGTTATCCGCAAGAAATGCCTTCATTTCACCATAGCTTCCGAATTCCTTCGACCAGCCGTGAGTAGCATAGGGAACTGCACCATTAACCACACTGTCTCTCAGACCATATTCCAGTGAAAACCCCTTACCGGTTTCAATGTCTGCCAGGCGGTAACCGGTCTTATTATCCGGGCCGAATACGCCGAAAAAAATATCCTCGCTTCTTTTAAAAAACCAGTAAACCTTGCGCCACCTGAACTCATGTATAAGCGCCCTGCTTTTTTTCACATTCCGCAGACAGAAGCCTCCATTCCCCATGGTGATCCCATGTCCTGCCTTTTTCAGGCACTTTATCCGTCCGCCTGCCTTCTTAGGGAAAGTCCATTCCCATATGCGTCTTTCCGGGATCCAGGGGGCACCTATATAATCAAAGCCTTTCCCGATATATTCCGGAATCCGGTCTTCCTTTGACCAGAGCGCCGCATCCGGCTGGGCTATGAGTATAAATTCATAGTCAGAAAAAACGTCATAAAAGCCTTCGCTCAAAAGCAGCTTATTATAGCCCTTTGTACCGGTAAAAAACTTATCCGGAAAAGTCTTATACTTCCCTTCCGGAAATTTTTCACTGTACCATGCAGTATCCAGACCTTCAGGCACTACAAAATACTTTTTCCCCGTAAGGACCTCAAAAAAAGCCTTCACGCAGCAGTACTCATCATCGTCAAAGCTTTTTTTATATGCCGGTATCACGACCGCATATTCATTTTTACTTCCCGTATTCAGCAAAGAGTTCCTCCACGATCTCGGATGTACGGTCCCAGGAAAATCTTTCCGCCTCCGCGGCTATATTGGCTCTGAATTCATAAGCCTTATCTTCCTCAAAGAATCTTACTATTGCAGCTGCCAGTGCCTTCTCATCCTCGGAAGGCACAATAATTCCGGTCTTCCCGTCTGTAACTGCTTCAGGCAGCCCGCCAACATCTGTCGCAATGACAGGCAGCCCGAAACCGAAAGCGATCTGTACAATAGCAGACTGCGTTGCCGAAACATATGGACAGACATTAAGGTCTGCTGCCGCAAAAAATTTCTCTATCTCATTGTCCGGAACATACTCATCATATACTTTAATATGACCTTCCGTATCATATTCCTTCATAAGTGCTTCATATTCTTCCTTTTGCCCGCCGAAATCTCCAACCACAAATATCTTAATCTTCGGAAGCTTTTTTACTATATCCGGAACTGCTTTTATCAGATACTTTAATCCCTTGTACTTTCTCACAATACCAAAGAACAGAAGCATCTGCTCATCTTCACGTATACCGAGCAGTTCCCTTGCTTCCTCCCTGCTCATATTCTTTATCTTAAAAGCATTGTACGTAGGTACTACAGTCCTCTTATAAGGCATAGCAGGAAGCAGCATCTCCAGATCCGAAGCGTCCTCCTTTGAATGCACGCTGCTTAAGGTGCCCAGCTTTAAAGTATTCTTTGTAAGCATCCTGTCCATGGGAAAGCGCTCATGAGGCAGCACGTTATGGCATACAAATATTACCGGAAATCTCTTTTTCATCCCTGAAAGTATAGCCTGATAACAGGGCGCAAAATAAGGATGCCACCAATGGACTATGAGCATGTCCGGCTTCCAGTCCAGTATCTTTTTCTTTGCACCGGGCCAGTTAAAGGGATTTGCGGTATTTATAATGTATCTTGTATCCGATGCCTGAAAAGTTTTATTCTCATAATCTTTCTGCTCCCTTTTGAACATTATTTTGGGATACTGAAGCGAATATGAAAAAACCGCCACTTCAAATTTCTTTTCCAGCGCTTTGGATAAAAGCCCTGTATAATGAGCTATGCCGCTTTTGTAGGGATAAACCGGACCTATTATCGCAACTTTTTTCTTCACATCCATACCTCGTACCATTCCTGAAAAACCATAAATGCCCAGAGCAGCCTCACAAAAGAATTGTATCCGAGTTTCGATAACGGGGCTGAAGCTAAATACTTTTTAACCGTTCCGGACACCCTGTCCGCATCAAATAAGCCCTGACTCTTAAGTCTTTCCACATCTGCCGCATAAAGGAGCCTCTCCTTTAGCGGTCCCCTCATCCAGCTGTCCAGCGGTACGGAAAATCCTTTCTTCGGTCTGTCCAAAAACTCCTGCGGGATCATGTCATATGTAATGTCTTTTAAAATATATTTTTTTTCTTTTCCCCGAAGCTTGTATTTCATAGGTATTGCAAAAGAGTATTCCATTACTTTTCTGTCAAGTATCGGACACCTTGCTTCCAGAGAATAATACATACTTGCCCTGTCTACCTTGCAAAGAATATCTCCCGGCAGATAATTATCCATATCAAGAAGCATTCTCTTCTGCACCCAGTTTTTAGTATCATACTTATCCTCTGTCAGATAATCGATGGGAACTCCCGCCTCTTCCAGGGGAAACGCCAGGGCAAAGCCCCTTACTATATCCGCCTGAAGCTGCGTCTGTCTGCGCCTGTCCCTGTTGGCAGATATGACTTTTATCTTTCCCGGATATCTCTTTTCCAGCTTCTTTCCGCCTATGCTGATATTTCCGACAGCATGCGCCATGGCACCCGGGAAATCCAGGTACTGTGCCATCCTTACTTTGTCATAGTCCCCATACCCGCAGAAGAATTCATCTCCGCCGTCACCTGATAAAATAACGGTGACCTTCTCTCTTGCCGCCTTAGATACCAGCATGGTAGGAATCTGTGATGAATCAGCAAAAGGCTCATCAAAAGCATAGGGAAGCGAATCCACAAGTCCCAGCATATCTTTTTCACTGATTATGGTTTCACTGTGCTCGGTTCCCAGATATGAAGCAATAGCCGCAGCATAGGGAGCCTCATTGTATTTCTGATCTTCAAATCCTATACAGAAAGTCTTTACCGGTGTGTCCGATACTTTAGCGGCCAAAGCCGTAACCAGCGACGAATCAAAGCCACCGCTTAAGAATGTACCCACAGGCACATCCGCCGAAAGCCTTTTCTTTACGGAATCAAGAAGAATATCATAAAGCACCTTTTTATATTCATCATAATCAAGTGTCCGGGATACGGATTTCTTCGCAAATGTGTCAGCTACATCCCAGTACTTTACCGAGCTGATGGTGCCGTTTTTAAATACCGAATACGTTCCCGGCTCCTGCTTATGTACACTCTTAAATATACTGTCCGGAGCGTTTATGTAATTCTGGTACAGGTATCTTGAAAGGATCTCCGTATTGATATCTTTCTTAAAGCCCGGATAGAGCATGATGGGCTTAAGTTCTGACGCAAAAACGATATCACCGTTTTCATGATAGTAATACAGCGGTTTCTTTCCTATCCTGTCCCTTGCAAATATAAGCTCGTCCGTATCACGGTCATACAGCGCGATTGCAAACATGCCGCCCAGATGGGGAAACATATTCCTGCCCCAGCGAAGATATGCCGCAAGGATCACCTCAGTATCACAGCCGCTGCTCTTGTATGTATACTCCGAAAGTTCCTCCCTGAGATCCCTGAAATTATAGATCTCACCATTGAAAACCAGCGTGATCCGCCCATCCGGAGATGACATGGGCTGATGTCCCAGCGGAGAGAGATCAAAGATCGAAAGCCTGCGCTGTGCCAGTCCCACATTGTAATCGCCGGCACCTGAAAAAAGCTCCACACCGGAATCATCCGGGCCTCTCTTCTCCATGCTGTCATTCATGGTCTTCAGCTCATCATATGATATTTTCTTTTTGCTGACAAAACCGCATATTCCGCACATACTTACCTCACGTATTCTTCCAGCAGAGCATATACCGTTGTACTCTCTTATTTTCCGGAAAATCCTGACTTCTCTGAGTGTTCATTGATGAATTTCCTAAATATCCCCGGCAGCACACGGGCCTGTTCTCCTGCATCAAATCCCATGTTCTTAAAGGACTCATACCCCCTCAGGTCGTTTAGCCTTTTTCCGTCAGGCCGTCCGGAAGCAACACGCTCATAAAGCCTTTCCGCCTTATCAGCCCAGGCTTTTGCGCCCTCATTCAAAGAACAGTATTCCACATATTCGGGCACATCCACTTCTTTTGTGATACTGTCCGATATAAGACATGGGAGTCCCGCTGATACTGCCTCAACAATCATCCCGGGAAGGCCCTCATAAAACGAAGGAAATATTACCAGGTCAAAGGCCTGATAAAATCCGGACGGACTGCTTATTTCTCCCGCAAATATCACCTTGTCGGAAATTCCCAGCTCTTCCGCCTTTTTTTCCACTGATTTTCTTGTACCGCCATCACCTGCAAGCAGCAGTCTGGCTTCTTTATTTTTATTCAGATATTCTTTGTATATCTCTAAAAGGAACAGATGGTTCTTGGCATAATGAAACCGCCCCACATGACCGATAACAAATTTATCCTGCAGTCCGTATTTTTCACGGATTTCATTGCGAAGCACTGCATTATCATCATTATGGATAAACTTTTTCAGATTATTGGCAGTGTGAAGGATCCACACTTTTCCCTCGTCTGTACGCTTATCTCCGTATACCGCTCTTCCGGCCTCTTCAGAAACCGCAGCACAGACATCGCATTTTTTATAAAGGTTTTTCCTGAGCATCCCGGTAAGCAGACCTTTGATACCGGGATCCACTCCGGCAGATCTGGCGTAAGCTACAGTCAGGGGGACACCGCACTTCTTTGCAACAGGCATATAAATGGAAGCAGTACTTGTCATACTCCCAAGCACAACGTCTATCTCCGGATGTTCCGAAAACACTTTTTTCAGTGCCCTTACATAGGAAAAATAATTATAAAACAAAAATCTCGGAACTCGGTATATGCTGCATCCCAGGCTCTTAGCTTCCTCTTCATATATCCCTGCGGGTTCACACAGCAGGAAATCGTAATGGAGGACTGACGGGTCGCTGTTCCTTACCATATCCATGGCCCGGCTTTCTGCGCCGCCCATTCCCAGTCCGCCTATTACATGCAGCACATGCAATGTCTTATCCATGTTTTCAATATCTGTTTTATTCTGAGTCTCTTCACTCATAATACTGATCTATATCCCTGTCATCCAAGTAGAGTACCATTATATCGCCGATCACCTTTGTGCAGCCCTCCTGAGGCCACATGGTCATCTCCGCAAATTCTGCCGAGTTTACAATTTCCTTACGTTCCTCAAAGGAGGTTCCGCCGTAATCTGTCGACAGAAACCAGTTAAGACCGCTTATGTATTCACTTCCGCCTGTCATGAAAAGATTTGACACGACGCCGGAAAGCCTTGGTGCACTTTCAAGATACTCCGGAAGCTGATATGTGCAGCCGATCACAGCCAGTTCCATTCCCTCCCTGTATCCTTCCGTCATTTCAAGACGTACCTGTATGCGGTTAAGCTGATTCTCCATATTCTTGTTAGCCCGGTACATGCTTTCATATGCCTGGTCGGTTATCACAATAAAATGGAAACAGATGGCAAACATAAATACCAGCATTATTCCCTGTGGGATCTGTTTCATCACATCACTCCTGCTCTTCCATGAGCTGGTGTCGCCCGCCCCGCTATACAGTATCTGCAGAAGTATGACCGGAAAAATATAAAAGATTCCCATGCTGTAAAGCATCGGTGCGGACAAGTATTTAACATCCGGTGACAGTACAAAAAAGATATGCGTTGCCACGGGTATGAACAGCAGGAGCAGCGCCTCTATCCCGAGCCTTAATGCCATCTCTCCGGCTCCGGATTTTTTACTTTCTTTTTTTCCGCCTTTCCTGCCAAACATCAGTATTACTAACAGTGCCGCAGTAAGAATAAACATCAGCACATTCGAAACATTATAAAAATCCACTTTAAAATGCACCAGATAATATCTTGCGAATTCAACATACGAATTGATAAGAATATCCGCTATTCTTCCAAGCGAAAAAGACGCCCCGCCGTCTAACCCCATATAACCGGAGACTTCATGATCCGTCACCTTCATAACGATCTTCATAAGAGGGTAATAAACTATGATGGCCATTACCCCCATAAGCGCAAAACTGCCTGTCTTTTTCCAAAAATCCTTCAGGCTTTTCTCCCTGTCATTCAGCATCAGTATGAGCCATATTTCCAAAAGCAGTATAGTGACAGATACATACGACTGGTAAAAGCCCATGGAAAGCCCTAACAGAACCGACGCGGCTGCAAGATTAAAAAATTTCTCAGCCTTAACCGCGAGATAAACCGACAGTACCGAAAGCAGCAGTCCAAAGAAATAACCGTCTGCCGTATACATATATGAAAAGGTTCCTGCTACTACGGGATTACACACAAGTATTGCCGACACAAGCAGCACATACAGATTGCTTCTTATATCAAAGAGCCTGACCACAACAATTGCGGTAAACGAAATCCAGATTAACGACAGCACACCTATAACCCAGGTAGCTTCCTTAGGTCCCCTTATCTTTTCAACAACAGGCAGGAGAAACCGCCCGATGGAAATCGTCCAGGACGCAGATATGGTATCAAGATAATTAAACGAATCCTCGCAGAAAAATTTATTCGTCAGGCGGAAGCCGTGCGCAATAAAGCCGAGTATCATTGTCAGCAAAAAGGTATTAAACGGCTTGTTAAGCTTTATTCTGTCGTTCATAGTTTTATTCCTTTGTCTTTATACTCTGTTTATTCGAAACACTTTCGTGCATCAGCATCCCGATTGCAAAAATAAGGGCAACAAATATGACATATGAGGGATGCCCCATCCACTCAGTCATCATTCCAAGGGAAACAGTTATCGCAGTAAAAAGGGGGTATGAAAGGTATGCCTTTTTTTCACCGACTTTAAAGTACAGGATCAAAGCAACGATAACCGATGCAGCATTAAGCAAAAACAATACTGCACCTGCAAGTATTCCATACTGATATGCAACCTGCAGATATGTATTATGGGCATGATATATCAGTGTCCCGTCTTCAAGGTCAATATTTCCGGGATAATGGGCCGCAAAGGACAGCCTCGGTATATAGGCTTTCCATATGGTACTGCGTCCATTTGACACATCCTTATGATCTATTTCTATGGTTTCGGTCTGCGCACTTCCATCATGTGTCACCGCAGTTCCGTCCCCCGCAAAATCTATAAGGATTCCCCACTTTCCGAAAATGATCCTTACCAGGTCCGTAAACTCCGTATACTTCGGCGACTGGGCCGGATCCCCCTGAACAACTTTTGTCTCCGGATTATATTCCCAGGTATAAAAATAAGGATCATCAAATTTCGAAGGCATATACCTTACCAGAAGAAATCCCGGATAAAGCAGGACCAGCGTAAGAATCGGAATTGCAAGATAACGCAGCAGGACAAAGATCTTTTTGCGTGATCTTATCATATCTATAACAAAAACGGTCAAAAATGCCACGCTCATTGCGAGTATTGTGGTCCTGGTATAATTTAGCACTACCAATATCAGATCCCAGATCATCAGCAGATAATAAAACACCTGCGACACAATCTTTATACCCCGGCCCTTTTTTAACCACTTAAAGCCCGGCACCAGTCCGTTTATAAGCAGTATGTCATCGCCGTCTTCCGCATGCCATATCATTTCCAGCCTGCAGAAAAGGACCGCAGTCACGGAAGCCAGATACTCACCGGCTGCATTCTCATTCTGAAAATAAAGCTGGTACCTTTCAGTATCAAACGGTCTCTGAAGAACCGATCTGGCGGATACAAAAGCAAAGGACATAACGGTTCCCGCAAAAAAAGCATTTCTTGCCACACACCTTATATCCTTATCAGACTGTACATAAAAAAACAGGCTGTACCCCAGCACAATGAACGCCGTGTATCCGTATCCCGGATTGAATATTGCCAGAAGTATGATCCATAATATCCAGAGCAGCCTGATGATATGCGAAGGTTTCTTTATATCCAACAGCAGGCTTTCTTTGTTTATCATTTTAGGAATAGTAAAGATATTAGCAATAAGCGCCGCTCCCCAGACAAGTATCACCAGCTTTCCGTACCTGATGATATCAACAAATTCATAATTACAGGTATCCGCTATCCAGTGCTTTTCATACGCAAAGTGGGTAAACACATACCATATTGGAATCCATATGACCACAGGCAGGCTGATCCAGCTTTTCCAGTCCATGATAAAAAGCGTTATAAGACCCATGCCTATACAGAAAAGCCTGAAATTTACTGCCTGTTCGTAGCTGTTAGGGGAGTTTACAAAAGCAACACCCGCACAAAAACACATGTAAAAAAGAACAGCCAGCAGAATCCCTCTGAGAGCAGAGACCTTATCTATTATTCCGTTACAAAATGTTCTAGCTTTTGATATCATCTCTTATATTGTCTGTCCTGTTTCCTACGATTTCCTTTATCACATACTGCGGTGAATTATTAATGCTTATGTATATCCTTCCTACATACTCGCCGATAAGTCCCAGCATTATCATTATCATCCCGCCGAAGAATATCAGCACAGCCATAGTGGAAGCATACCCCAAAAGCCTGTCCGGAAGCGTAAAATGCTGAATTATGATCACCAGCCCGTATATAAAACCAACAAAAGTCGAACCTATCCCGACTATGGTCGCCACTCTAAGCGGCTTTACCGAAAACGAAGTAAATCCGTTCATCCAGAGCCCAAGCAGTTTTATAAGCGTATAGCCTGACGCTCCTACCTGTCTTTCCCTGTGGTCGACATCGACATTAACTATGTTTTTAGCAGCCCTCAGCACAAGTCCTATCACATACGGATAGGAATTCTCATACCGTATCATATCGTTGACCACAAATCTTTTTACCGCAAAATAGCTGGACACATAAAGTTCTTTGGGCTTACCGAGCATAAATTCCGCCATCTTTTCATTAACATAGCTTCCAAAATTCCTGAATGGCGAATGCTTCTTTTTATCATATCTGGCATATGCCGCATCTGCCCCATTCTCAATAGCTTTCAAAAGCCTGTCCATCTGGTCTGCCGGTGTCTGCCCGTCATCATCCAAACAGATTATGATGTCACCTGCCGACTGCCTGAGTCCGGCCATAAGTGCAGAATGCTGTCCAAAATTGCGTCCGAAATCTATCCCCGTAATCTTAGGATCCTTTCCGCAGAGAGTCCTGATGACATCCATGGTAGAATCCGGCGAACAGTCATTAACAAGTATGATCTCGTAATCATATCCCTTCAGCTTTACTATAGTGTCACGTATCTCATCCACTACCCCATCAAGCGTTTTTTCTGACCTATAGCAGGGTATAACAAAACTAACAAGCTTATCTGACATATTATCCTCTCACCATATGAATGATCTTTTTCCCGTCTTCGGTAAAAGAGACTTCTATTCCCTCAACAACCCTAAAGCCGTTCTTTAAATACACCTGCATTGCGGGTGCATTATCTTCCAGAACCCTCAGGTCTACTTTAACTATTCCCAGACTTTCCTCGGCATACCGGAGCATCAGCTGCATAGCCTCACTTCCGTACCCTTTCCCCAGGGCGTTCTCTTCCCCTATGAATATACCATACTCTGCAGTGTGCTTCCTGCGGTCTATCTTTTGCAGGTATACGCTTCCGATCTCCTGTCCGTTATCCTTAACGGTTATCACAAACTGTTCAACCAGACCGGTTTCTACTTTTTCATGTATCCATTTCCTATGGTCCGCAGCGGTAACCGGCTTCTTATATATAAAATGCTCCACCACAAAAGGTTTATTGCGCCAGGCAACAATACTTTCCGTGTCCCTTTCAGTCATACGGCGGAGATTAACTTTTTCCCCTTCGATAAGATCCCTATTGCCCATCTTCTCTGACTTTCTACATCTCTGCTGTACTGTATATCATAAAATTGCCATAGTCCGTATATATACACTCATCAAGCACAAATTTCTTACTCCATCCATATCTCGAAACAAGATAGTCACTTAGTATTTCCGGAGACATTCCTTTCCCCTCGCGGCAGACATAACGGAAATCCTTTCCTGATGAAAAGAAATGATCCAGACTCATGATTCCGAGATTTTCGAGCCTGATCCTGCAGTTCGGGGTCCCGGTCATCCATCCGCCTGTAGAAACAAGGTTTGTCGGTGGACTGATGGATGAATCCACGCAACAGTATACATCCGTAATGAAAACATCCAGCGGATTGGCATTCATAATGTCATACAATACCTTGCAGTCGGCATTAATAGCATCCAACCTGTTTTTTTCTTCATATGCCTTTTTTACTGATATAACAGAAGCAGCCGCCAGCATTGCCACGACAGTTATTATCATGATTTTCAGCACTACGCTTTTATCAGGTGCAGGCAGCTTTATTCTTCTGCTGTCCGCCTCCGGCTTCTGCACCGTCAGGACTTTGTACAAATCTGCCCTGAATCTGGACCTGTACAATATTCCCAGCACGGTGGCCGCTCCTATAAGATAGAGAGATATGACAACTCTATCCGGATATCTCCCCCTCAGGATAAGCCAAAGATACATACTCATAAAACCTGCTCCCACGGGAAACAGAAATACAAGCGAAATGACATCCCTGTTGAGTATCATAAAAAATAAAGTTCCCAGCCAGATCAGGGTAAATATCCAGCCGTAAATGCCGTCCCCGACGCTGCCATCCCCGCCGTTAAAAAGCCACATCCTGTGTACAAGGAGCCATATTGCGTTTTTAACGGAATCTTTGGAAAACCTGTCCCTTCTGCTGAAAGCGTATTCCGCCATTGACTCAAATGTCTGCACATCTGCTGTTTCATCTATTGCTATGGCATAATTCTTCAGGACAGCCTGCTCAGTCTCATCTATGCCTATCTCTTTATAATATTCAACAGCCTCTTCGTTTTCCCATACCCCGGCATAATCATACAGGTCAGTCCTTGCCGCATTGTATTTTTCATAATGTTCCAGCTCATCCCCCGCATAGGAACTCCTGTCGGCTCCCAGCAGTATAAGATAGGCCACCAGAAATACCGTAGAAACCTCAACCAGATACATCAGTTCTTTTTTGCTCTGCTTAGATGCAGTACGCTGTACCAGCAGCCACCTCTCGAAAAACATCATGACACCGCAGACAACCAAAAACGGCAGCACCATTTCAAAAACCTGAGGCCTTATCTGATCACAGAGAAGCAATAACACCCCTGCCCCCAGAAGTCGTCCCACCTGTTCATAGGAAAGAACATCTCCATTCTTCTGACCAGACGAAACTTCTTTTGCAGACTGCGGCTTTTCCGTTGCCCTGTCCTTCAGCTTTGTATCCGTAGTAAGCATCATAAAAATGCCGACTGTTCCGACCATCGCAGCCGTAACTGTATACTGCAGCATTATCAGGCTTCCTGCATAAAGTCCCGAAAAAACCAGTAACAGTGCCGTTATTATAAGGATCACATTTTTTTTATTGTAATCACAGAGTGCAAGCGCCCTCCTTAAAACCAAATAAAATCCGCAGACAAAGCAGGCACACTGAAAGACCATAAACCAGGGAACAGCAGGTATAATACGGTAAAATACAGACAATACCACACCTAAAGGTACACGCATATATACCGTCATAGCAGAAGGCTCACCTGAATAGCATCCGCTTAGAATATCACCTATCATCACATCATCATTCAGAGAAAGCCTTACACCAAAACACGCGACAGTTATGACAAAAACAGCGATCGTCACAGCCGCCGCTATAATAGTTTTTTTTCTTTCCACGCTGTTTGACGACATCAGCTGTATTATTCTCCCATAAAGAATTCTTTTACCATACTTATGATATAAGCATTCTGTTCTTCTGTGAGTCCATAGTACATCGGAAGCCTTAAGAGCCTCTCGCTCTCTTTTGTGGTATAAACATCTTCTCCCGAAAATCTTCCAAACCGCTTTCCCGCAGGGGCACTGTGAAGAGGAATATAGTGGAAAACGGAAAGGATTTCCTTTTCCTTAAGGAAAGCAATTAGCTTCCCGCGCTCCTCAATGTCCTTGAGCTTTATATAAAACATATGGGCATTATGCTCACATTCAGCCGGAACCACAGGGAGATCAAGAAGCCCGTCTTCAGCTAAAGGCATAAATCCCTCATAGTATGTATTCCAGATATTCTTTCGGTAATCATTTATCTCATCTGCCATCTCAAGCTGTGCATAGAGATAAGCGGCATTCATATCGCTGGGCAGATAAGAGGATCCGAAATTAACCCAGGTATACTTATCCACCTGTCCTCTGAAGAACTTGCTCCTGTCGGTTCCCTTTTCGCGGATTATCTCCGCATCTTCTATAAATCTTTCATCCCTGAGCAGAAGGGCTCCGCCTTCACCCATACTGTAGTTTTTGGTCTCATGGAAACTGTAGCACCCCATATCGCCTATGCTTCCCAGTGCCTTGCCTTTATATTTTGCCATAACACCCTGTGCTGCATCTTCAATGACAAGAAGGTTATGTCTTGCTGCTATGTCCATTATGGTATCCATTTCACAGGCAACCCCTGCGTAATGCACAGGAACAATGGCACGGGTCTTTGGTGTGATCGCAGCTTCTATCTTATTTTCATCAATATTCATTGTATCAGGCCGTATATCCACAAACACAGGCACTGCTCCTCTCAGCACAAAAGCATCTGCCGTGGACACAAAGGTATATGAAGGCATGATCACTTCATCACCTTCCCCTACTCCCGAAAGAAGAGCCGCCATTTCGGTTGCATGAGTGCATGAGGTAGTTAACAGACATTTACTTGCACCTGTCCTTTCCTCGAACCACTTACTGCACTCTTTGGTATATTTGCCGTCACCGCATATCTTCTGGGCTTCCACACATTCCTTTATGTAATCTAGCTCTTTTCCCGTATGCGGCGGTACATTGAAATTAATCATATTATCCCTCTTCAATATCAAAAGTCTCTTCGTGCAGGCACAAAGAGCAAAAAATATAAAAACCACCTTATATTATAGCATAATTACCCGGTATCTAATAGTACACCGTAAAACCTGTATTGGAGAACACCTCTTCGTATCCGTTCATTATCATGAATCCCCCCAATACGAGCCGCTTTCCCGCAATGGCGCTTTCATCCTCTGCAGGCTTAGAGCCGGCCATTATTCCGGATATTATTTCTGCTTCTTCTGCCGAAGCTATGACTACAGGGTGTTTCTTAACTGCCATCATAGCCATAAGCTCATCAAACATATCATCTCCGGAATAGCTGTCCAGGCTGGGCCATAATGTAGAAAGCGCAGGCGGTACATCCAGCACATAATGCAGCCCCGGCACAGATCCCCAGGCGATAAGTCCGTCATCATAAAGCCCCTTGTCCGTTTTCCAGAACAGAGTATCCAGTGATAAGTACAATTCCTTCAGCGCCTCTGTATGCCCTGCCTCAGCCTCCATCCCCGTCAGTTCCGGCACATAAAACCCAAAGACATCTCTTGTCTGTTCCCCGCTCTCACAATCCTTAAAGGTATAGGTCATCCCAAAAAGTGCAGACTGTATCACAAGAACCGAGGTCAGCACCAAAAACATTACAGCAAAAGGATAAAACATATTTTTTCCCTTAAGCATAGTCACGATGCGGCTTATGATGTAAAAAGCCACCGGCACGATCAGGAATGAGTTATTCATTACCGCATAGAGGTGATTATTTGTACCCAGAGGCGTAATGCAGATTATCAAAAGGCTCATAAAAGACAAGAGTTTCGCATCCGTTTCGAACCGCTTACTGACGATTGTCAAAACAAACAAGACAATGCTGATTATCAGAAAAACCACATATAACCTGTATATGCTCCCCGTATTCCAGTATTCGAAATTAAACATTCCGTTGCGCTCAAGATAAGCAAAGGTTAACAGGACACCTCCTGCATATAGAATAGTGAAAGCTATCTTTAAAAACTTCTCATTGCTTTTAATAAATGCTGCCGGTCCTCCGATTTTTTTCCCCGTTTCACTGTCACTTCCGCCTTCAGCTGTTATATCCGTGAATACAAGCTTAAAGAAAACCATTCCCAGCACAAGCTCCGCCATAAGCAGCAATGCCCATTTAAGATTCCCAAGATAGCTGTCAAGTATCACTAAGAGCATGTCTCCCATGGAATACCCGCCCGCGGATGAGCCGGACTCCCCGGAAAGAAGTCCCATTACCCAGCCAACAACAGCCTGCAGTTCCGCCACCGGACTGCTGCCGTTTGACAAAGCATATATTACAAATATTATAAAGGCAATAAGCACCCCGGCTGCATATCCTGCCACGCACATCAATGTATCCGATAGGATCCTTTTGATCAGCAGCTTATCCGCTGCAGCCTCTTTCTTTAAGTATTCACCGTACCATACCCACACAATAAGCAGCACTTCCACTCCATTGGAAATACGCACGAAAAGATTTATTCCGAGCACAATGCCTGCAAAAATATAATAAAGATTTTTCCCGCTCTTTATTCCGTACAGAATAAGCATGCAGGAAAATGTAAACAGGTAAAAGCTTAAATACTGATAAAGTATGACCTTCGGAATAAGACAGAGACCGATTGCCGTAACCAGCCCCAGAAAAAGTACCGGCGAAGGAATAAACTTCCTCATTGAAAAAAATATCACCAGAACTACAGCCAAAAGCAAAACAGCTGTAAATATATTCATAAAAAGAAGGCTGCCGCCGGTCTTAAATAAAAAAGCACCTGCGTGACTGCTTAGTTTAAGCAAAACAACACCGGTAAGATTAGAAAGAAAAGTGGCAAATTTCCAGCTTCCTGTCAGCTCATCCATAAAGCGGTAGTTTGCAAGGCTATAGGTCGTATCGCTTAAATCAGCACCCCGGCTATATCCCCACAAAGAAAATACAGCCAGCAATGCGATATATATGACGGTTTCATACCACCTGTTCTTTTTTTTCGTTTTCTTCATCTTGTTTTCCGGCATTCTTCTGTTCCAGGAATAATTTTCTTGTGACAAAGTTGTATATCATAACAAGGCCTGTGGCAAATATCTTTCCCCCTGCCACTGCAATATTGTAATCTATATATTTCATAAGCAGATCACTGTGCATATAGACCACATCTACCGAAAGCCATATAAAGAGCTCATTCAATCCCAGACCTATCACTGAAAGGATCACAAATATAACGAATTCGGCCCGCCTGTCCATATCCTGCTTTCTCTCGAATACAAACTTAAAGCTTAGCAGGTAATTTACCACCACCGAAATAACGAAACCGGACGCTCCGGCTATCAGATAATGAACACCGATATATGTAAGCCCCATGACGATGACAAAATCTATCACGAAGCAGAAGGCACCTACAAAACCGAATTTAACTATCTGTTCAAGCAATTTTTTCATTTTATCCGTAAAACTCCTTATACCATTTTGCAAATTTCTCAAGCCCATCCCTAAGAGGGGTCCCCGGCTTATATCCAAAGTCCCGTTCCAATGCCGTAGTATCCGCATATGTCACCGGCACATCCCCGGCTTGCATAGGCACGAGCTCCTCGTAGGCTTTTATATCAAAATCCCCGGGAAGCACCCCGTTTTTCTTAAGCTCGTCGCCCAATATCTCGATGAAATCCATCAGCTCTACAGGCGAACTGTTACCAATATTGTAAAGTGCGTAGGGCGGTACCGGAAGACCGTCTTCTCCGGTTCTTTTATCCGGTGCTCCCTGCATCACCTTATATACTCCAAGTGTCACATCATCCACATAGGTAAAGTCCCGTTTACATTTTCCATAGTTAAAGATCTTTATCTTCTCATTTTTCTTCAGCTTATCGGTGAATCCGAAGTATGCCATATCCGGCCTTCCCGCAGGACCATATACGGTAAAAAATCTTAACCCGGTGGACGGGATCGAATAAAGCTTGCTGTAGGCGTGTGCGATCAGCTCGTCTGACTTTTTCGTTGCGGCATATAAAGACACAGGATGCTCCACGGGATCCTCAACACTGTAAGGAATGCTGCTGTTGGTACCATATACCGAAGATGAAGATGCATATACCAGATGCTCTACTCCGGTCTTTCCGCCATCGTACGAATGTCTGCAGGCTTCCACGATATTATAGAAGCCGATAATATTTGTTTCTATATAGGCATCCGGATTGATCAGTGAATACCTGACACCGGCCTGTGCCGCAAGATTCACAACCACTGAAAAAGGGTATTTATCAAAGAGTTCATTTACCAGCCCCTTATCGGCAATGCTGCCTTTTACAAGCTCCCAGGAAGCTCCGGAATTTTCCGCCGTTTTCTCTATCTGCTCCAGCCTGTATTCCTTTATGGATACATCATAATAATCATTAAGATTATCCAGCCCCACTATACGGCAGGACGGATCCTCGCTCATTATACGCATTACCAGATTAGCGCCGATAAATCCTGCTGCACCGGTTATCAAAACATATTTATCCGACAATGATATTTTGTTCATCCTATTGCACATCCTTTTTTTCTACGGGTGTCTTCTTAAATATCCAGAGCTTACTGAAAACATAATTCAGTATTACGACGATTATGCCGATAAGAAGCTTTGCCACGATATCATCCATAATATACAGGGCAGCTACAAAAAGCACCTGCTCTATTACAAAAGATATCACCCTGGCACTTGTGAAGGCCGCAAATTCTTTCATGACCGGCCCGAAACCGGTTTTGTCACTGTGAAACACGAATATCCTGTTTGTTATATAGGCAAAGATAACTGCTGCTACCCATGCAATAAAATTAGCTATACTCTCCCTCACCTTTTCGGCAGGCACAAGGTACAAAAGCACAGCGTGGGCGCATACAATATACACTACCCAATTGAGGACAGTAGTAAGACCTCCTGTTATCAGATAGTCAAAGGCTTCCTTTTTGGAAAGATATATTTTTTCACAGATATCAAATACCATGATCCTTATACGGTCAAGCAGCACTCCCGCTGTAAAGATCATCACGCTCACTCCTGCATACCTGAGCAGAGCCCCCAAGAGGCCTTCATCTGCAGATACTCCAAAAAACTTCGGCCATTCATATCTGAGGAACAGATGCTCGTGCAGAAGATAAACTCCAAACACACAGGGAGACACTGCAAATATTATCTTCTTAATAACATCATTCTTTATATCAATCTCTTTGAAAAAAAGAAACAGAGAAACAGCTGCCGTAAATACAAATATATAATTATAAGCTGATGGGATCTGAACCGGATACACCTCATCTCCCACATATTTTCCCAGGGAAACAAATATAGGATATGAAATGAAGATCCCTAACACCGACAGTACATAGCAGACCGCTGTAACCGCTTTTCCCTTTATGAAACTCATCCCGTATCTTCCGATGTATGCGGCAGTCACATACAGTGTGATAAACCACACAAGACCGTTTCCCCTGTCATCCATCGGCAGGACATAGGGAAGCATGGATTTGACAGCAGAAAACAACCCCAGCATAAGCAAAACCACTAAGCCATGCGTCTTTTTATCCAGCTTATCCATAGATGCATTAAGTACCGGCGTCAGGATATACAACATTATAAAGCTGCCGGCAAACCAATAGTGTCCATTGGATACAGGCAGGGCAAAAAACTGGAGATTATATAGATTTTTCCACTGAGTCAGGAAAGCCTCATCACCGTTTATGAATGCGGCCGCAAAAAATAAAACAGCAATCCCGGCACTGTATGCCAGTACCTGCAGCAAGAGTATTATCAGTTTCCTGATCGAAAAACGGGACCTGAATGAATAATATCCGCTTATGATCACATAAACATTCACGCAGCAGAGGGAAGCTGATTCCAAAAGCCAGTATATATTTGCACTCCCCTTAACACCTTCATTCCAGTCTGCCAGCAAACCGCCCTTATCCATATAGTGCAGGGTGATCACCATAAACATTGCTGCTATACGGAGGAGTTCTACACCCGCATCCCGGGAAGATATCACTTTTTTTGTTTTCAAATCCATTCCGTTTGTTATATTCCCTTCGTAATCACTCAGACATCTTACTGAATGACTACTTTTCCAAAGTATTTTTTTCAAAGCATTTTTTCAAAGTATCTATTTTCAAGACACCTTTTCCCAATGTATCTCTTTACAAAGCACTTTTCCGACAGACAATCAGGAACAATCACTTCATTCCGTCACGGCATGCTTCTCTCAAACAGCGCATCAACTATCCGCTCTGCCCCCCGTCCGTCAACAAGTTTTCTTAATTTCTGTGACATATCCTGTCGCCTGTATGTGTTTGCCATCAAAGACTCCAGCTTTTCGAAAAGCGAATTGTAGAACCCGTCTTCTCTCAAGTCTCCGGCATATTCCAGATAGCCGCCTTTATAGAAGCCTTCTGCATTCTTCTTCTGGTTATCTGCCATTATGTAGCATATTCCCGGCGTTCCTGTTGCCGCTATCTCATATAATGTTGTTCCGCCTGCACTTATTGCAATATCGCTTTTAAGAAATGCATCCCTGAGTGTTGGGATGGAATCATATACAGTAATCCACATGCTATTCCTAAGGGCAGCCGCTTCCTCTTTCATAAGCCGCAGGTCTTCATTGAACTTTCCGGCAATGACAGTTATGTGCACACCCTTTAAGAATCCCTGCTTTCCTGCCTGTTTTATAAAACCCAGCAGAAAGTGGTGCTCATCCGATCCTCCGCTGGTAACAAGTATCTCTTTGACACCGCTCTTTATGGTGTGGACGACAGGAGTGCCGCCATACACGCCTGTAACCAGAGAATACTCAGGCCGCAAAGGCATATAGTTACATCCGATAAGCCTCTGCACTCCCTGATAATCTTTTTCATAAGGCAACTCTGACGCATTTACCGAATAATTGATTATAGTCTGTACCGGCCAGACAGCCTCATAGAGATCGTCCATGTATGCCACATGCGTCAATGCGGACAGCGTCCCAAGATATTTTTCCGTAACAAAATAGCTGTCCACCAGAAGAACTGACACAGCACGTTCTTCAATTATTTTCCTCATAAGAGAAAGCTCTGATTCGAGATCATCAAATACAGTCCCCAGGACTATAGTCTCATACCCCTTCTCCTCCGGTATCTCCGCTGAGCCGTCTTCCGCAACTATGAACGTTACTGAAATACCCGATCTGACTGCCCCGTCAGCAATACTTAAGCACCTCATCATATGCCCCATTGCCGTAGTCCGGTTGGCTTCTGTCCTTATAAATAATTCCAATATACGCTCCTATCCTATGCTCCGAAAACAGCGAATTGCCATCTCAAAATTTATTCGCTGCTGCTCCCTAAACAAGGGGAACTTCAGGCTGTCCTGAATAATTCCCGCAAAACATCACCAAGACATGAATATGTCTTTACTCCTCTTTTTTCCCAATATTGCCGGCTGCGGAAACCGCAGTTAAGGATCATACACTCAAGTCCGAATTTTTGAGCCAGCTCATACTCATTTTCCGTATCACCTATAACAGTAAGCCTTGCCTCCGGATAAGCCTCCCGTATAACACTGACAGCTCTCTCTTTCTGGGACATTGCATCATCCGGATCAGCCACTATCGTATAATCCGCATAGGGAAGTATTGCAAGTCTCTTAAGCTCACCATCCAGCCCTGTTTTGTTTTTTCTGGCAGTCAGGAATATCACGCCGCCTTTTTCAAATACGGTATTTAAAAATGAAACAGCATCCGGGTAAAGCTCGTCAGTCAGAAGATATCCCGAAAACTCTATCCTTGCTTTCCATTCCTGCTGTATCTCACGTGCATCAGGCATATCTATCCCCATGACCTCATTAAGATACTTAAGACCTGAATTGCCTTCTGCTTTGTAATTCATGTACTCTTCAGGATCAATGCTGCGCTTTGTGTGTGCAAGGATCTCCTCCATGACAACCGCGTGACGTTTCCTGCTGTCGATCAGCGTACCGTCCAAATCCATTATGAATATTCTTTTCTGTAAAAGATCTTCTCTTACGCTCATAACAATTACTTTATAACTACCTCCTGATATACTCTGAGCACAGTCTTAACCTCCGTATCGAGCTTAAGCCATTCCGGATCCACCTGCTCCCCAAGTATGTTTGCAAGCATTGCCCTCACAGCATCAAAACCTGCCGCTGCGGAAAGCCCGGTTCCCGCAGCCAGCCTTAAATTAACATCCATTACCAGCCATTTATTTCCCTTACGTACAAACTGTATATTGAATATCGGAGGGAAGGGAAGCAATTCCGTAAAAGTCTTTACCGTCCGGTCGATTTCCTCATCATGTCTGAATCTGGCCTTGGTGCAGACACCGCTTTTGGTCTCCAGTCTCTCCCTTATCACAGTCTGGCATTCTACGCCGTCATAAAAGCATTCTGCAGTGACTTCTTCCGGCTCATCCTTCCTGCTGCCCTTTCCTGTACAATCCTCCTGTATCACCAGCTTATCAAGCACTTTCCTGTCTGCAGCAAGCAGATCAGCTCCTTTTATCCGCTTAGCCCCCATTGAACCAAATCCGTCAAGCTTTTTTACAAAATATGTATCATTCGCTTTTATCTCATCCGTTTCAAAAACCCGGATGGTTGGTATCCCGCATTCCACACAGAAATCATGCAGCCTCTTTTTATGATTAAGCGTCCTGGCAGTCCTGACAAGAGGGGCGGTACTCCTTATCCCCAGTTCATGGAAATGCTTATAGTCCTCTGCAAAATATCCCTGTTCCCATGGAATAAGGGGGATTACTATATCGATACCATTTTCCCTTATCAGGCTGTACATATACTCTGCGTACCCCTTGCTCTTTACCGGCGGAACGGTATAAAAGTGGTCTGAATATACAGATGAGGCCACCATTTCCATCTCATTGGTATCACAGAGATAAAGTTCTATCCTGTCCCTATAGTATCTGTCTATCGTCTTTGCTATCTGCCACGCACTCCCCGTGCCCCCGGCAGTCAGCAGCACCTTAAGTTTTCCGGCCATCTTTCCCCCTGATGATCATCTAAAGCACAAAGGCTTTATCTACATAAAACACATCATATCATTATATCAGATTTATCTTTAAATTACTCTTTTCGCTTATCTGAGCAGAAAGCGCACAAAGCCGTCAGGCTCCCAGTTAACATACTGATAACGCATCAGCATCAGCTTTTCCCTGCCCAGCATCGCTACAAACTCCGAGAGCGTGGAATACCCCCGCTCTGTCGATTCAAAATCTATCCCGTTCGCTTTCACAAGGCCTATCACCTCACATATTCCCCCAAGAGCATTTAATATAAGGAACACCGCCAGCAGCACTCTGTACCATTTGTCATTGCGCTCATCCAGAAGATTTTTTATGACTAACACCGAATAAACCGTCACCGGAACCAGGCTGCCCCTCATGCACAGGTCATTGAAAAAACCCATTTTCCCAACCATAAGCAGGAAAAACATAAGTGATGCTGCATAGAATATGAAATTATCGTATTCCTTCTTTATAAGAAGAAGGGCCCACATCCCCCACATCAGGCTTAAGAATACAAAGGTGCGCAAATGCCCCCTGTAATCAATAAGGCTGTATCCCATGTCCATATATCCCCTTTTGTCCTGAAGAATCGATCCCATCAGATACCAGACAAAAGTCGAAGCCAGAACTATCGTTATGATATTTGATACGCCAAACGCCTCCTTAAGAAGGCCTTTTATTTCTGTCCCCCTGACAAGATTTTCGTTTTCCTTAAACAGAAGCAGCATTGCGGCAAAAACCAGGAGTACAACAAAGACAAATGTGGAATAAATCGCTGCGGGAGCAATTATCACCCCCCAGCGTTCTATCCTTTTGACATCCTTTATAAGCATAAGTGTTAAAAGCCAGCCCGCCAGGGCCTGGGGATAAACCCAGCTCAGATTAAGGATATTTGAGGTGAACTGTACCAGTATGGAATTGCTTAGGAAATGAGTCGAATTATAGTATAGGTCTCCCGGAACAACGATACTGTACGCCATACTGAGCAGCACGGAAAAGGATGAAAATAATGCAAACGCCGGGACTATCGCTATCCTTAACCATGGATTCTTTATATTAAGTATGTCCGCTATAAGATGCATGATCAGCATCAGACCTGCCAGAGTCCAGAACAATGTGATAAACTGCGCGGTAATGAATCCTCCATAAATCTTTCCGCAGACTGCCGGAACAAGATACCCCGCCACATAATATGTGAGGACGCCCTCTTTACCATCGAAATTCCCCCTGACGGGCCAGGGATTCGATGTCAGCACATTAAGCACCGTGTTATGCTTATCCCAATCCCCCGTCTGAGTCACATATCCCCCCTGTCCTGAGACTATGCACCAGAATAAAAGAATCAGAAACACTATCACAGAAGATATGATATCCGGAACACTGATAGCGTATCCGACAGCAGATTCGGCATTGCCTTCCTTTCTGTCCTGCATAAAAAAGCGAAAAAAAACATAGAGCATTCCACAGACAAGCGGAATGGAAATATACCATTTATACCAGCCCGCCACAAAAAGAAGGATCGGTATGTATATATACAAATAGATAATCGGCCGGAAATTCAGTTGTTTCATTTCTGCGTCAGCCACCCTTGTTTTCCTTATCCGCACATGTGCCCTGCGTATCACACTCCCACTGTCAGACAGACATCATGCGATACCGGTATAACGTTTTCATCCGTAACATCATTACAAAATAAAAAACCGCATGGAGACCAGATGACACCGGCATGCGTTACCGGTACAGTTAACTCCCCACAGGCTGCCTCGCATCACATGCGACATTCCCGCTTAGTGCTGCTGTGTTCCCACCCTGACACGGTTCACAGGCACGCATTGTGCAAGACCCATAGATCGACGCCACTTATACCGGGCGGCCATACCGGCCAAAGTCTGATCACCATACGGCAACAGTAAGTATATCCTTTTGAAACTACAATTGTCAATAAGCTAAACTAAACGGCCGCTTTTCCTTCCGGTTATCTTTTTCTTTTTTCATACAGGACTACTGTATCACCGGCGCGGAGCTTAAGTGCTCCACCGGGAATAAGGGACTTGCCCTTGCGGTGAACCGCCACTATGAAAGTTTGTCTGGAGATATCAAGGTCCTTTATCATGGTGTCTTTCCACTCATGCCCTTCATCTATCACCATTTCGTGCAATGTCACATTGAGTTCCTTTACATACGGCTCCGCTGCAATGACCATGACATCCCCGCGGCAAAGCTCCAGATCCCCTCTAGGAACTATCACCTCTTCATTCCTGGAAACTGCAGCGACCATCATATCATTTGGCATCTTTATATCCGCTATCTTCAGGCCGATCCAGGAGTCATTTGCGTCAAGCTCCACTCTTATAAACTGCATACGCTGGTCCATACCATTCCCCAGCCGCTGCAGCCTGCTGTACTGTTCAACAAATCCGGCAGAAATGATACCTGTAGGGATAGCTGTCAGTCCCACACCCAGAAAAGCGATTATCGTTCCCAGTATCTTGCCCACAGGCGTAATGGGATAAATATCGCCATAGCCAACCGTAAGTATGGAAGAAGAGGCCCACCAGATTCCGGAGAGTGCATTGTCAAAAACATCAGGCTGTGCTGCATTTTCCACACTGTACATGCAAAGGCTTGCCGCCAGCATCAGGAGAAAGATTATGAACATCGAAGAAAGCAGCTGCTGGGCTTTGCTCTTTACCACCTCTATTACAACGTTCAGCGAATCGCTGTAAGCGTTTATCCTGAAGAGTCTGAATATCCGTAACACCCTGAACAGCCTGAAAGCAACAGCCCCGCCTGGGAAGATCACCGGCAGATAATATGGCACGCAGGACAGTATGTCCACGATGCCGTTGAAACTTATACAGTATCTCAGCAAGGCATTCCAGCCCGGCATCTCGGTATAAAGGAATGATGAGGTCCATAGCCTGAGAACAAGATCCCCCGTAAAGAAAATAATGGTCACATATTCTATGCTTCGCAGCGTGTCACCATACACATCATTTATATTTTTGAAGGTCATGAGAATAGAGACTAAAAGATTGACTACGATAGCCATCAGATTAAGTATGTCATAGCCCCTGCCGACAAAATCCTCATCATAGCCTACTTCGATCATATCGAAGACATAACGTCTCACTCCGGCATGCTTCTTATTTTCAAACTTCCATGAGCCGGGGATATTGCCGCTGCCTATATTCGATTTCTTTTTTCTTTTTTTTGCCATTAAGTAAATACAGCCGAATAATTCAATTACACAGTTCGGAGTAAGCCGAAAATTTTCTTTAGGCAGCCCGCTGCAAGCCGAAAAATTTTCCTGCACAGCCCGTGCGATAAAAAGCCGGCAAAAGTGCCGGCTTTTTCTGTGTGCAAAATGATACTCTTTTATTTACGCTTTATCTCAAAAAGTTCTTTGTACCAGCGAAGTGAATCAATGTATGCCTTGTAAATGGTATTCTCATTGATGTTCATGAGTACCATCTGTCTGGATACTTCCTGCCATGATGCATTCTCATACTGAAGAATAAAATCATACACCGGTGCAAATGAACCGGTTTTGTCGACCAGCGCCTGCCTGATCTCCTTTGACACCTTGACCATCTCCAATGCCTCTGCCATAGGCTGCTCAAGTATTACATCCAGCACGGAGAAAAGTCCCATCAGGAAAAGCTCTGATGAAAGTCCTGCCATCTCGAAGACAACGGAAAGGTTTTCTGCAAATCTCGCGCGGATAAGCGACACCCTCATGATCTCGCTGGGTCTGTCTGCGCAGAGTTCCTTAGTAACCGCCGTATTTATCCACTTTTTAAGTTCTTTCTGACCAAGCATCGCTGCCGCATGACGTACGGAAGTGATCCCGGCATTGACAGTCATCCTGTTAACCATCTCTAATAGTGAAATTACAAGAGCAGGGTCACGCCCTATGATATCCGCTGCATCCGACAGATCAAAATCCACATCGTTAACGATATTAAGAAGTTCAAGGTAGTTTGCCTTCAACGGTGCAATTTCTTCCTCACCGTGCTTAACGGGCGTACGGAAGAAATCTCCCTCGTATACATCGTAGCCGCCTCCCTCTCTCAGGACTTCAAAATCATCCTTTGAGTTAACATTCACGGCTACCAGCTTAACATTGGGATACATCCTGGAAAAATACACCTTAGCCTTGGTGATGTCTATCTTCTTATGATTGAGCAGGACATAATCAACCATTTTGAGTATCTCTTTATAATTCTCAAACTGATTAACCGGGAGCTTGCGGATAGCAAATTTATAACCGTCGCCGCGAAGCTCCTGTATCCTGTTTATATACTTTTCTTCAGGGGGAATATCCTTATCTATGAGCAGAACCAGCTTGTCATGAGGGGCGGCGCACTGCCCTGAAATATCGGAGAATAATGAGACATTGTTCATCTCAATAAATACCATTTTGTCATCCGAAATGGTATTCAGTCCCATATTCTCGACAATCTCCATACCCTCAATATTCGAAGCACCGTCATATCGTCCGACGCCGAGCATTCTGGGATTCAAGAGGAAATTCTCTTTCTGTGCAAAAATAGAATAAGCACAGACATTCGTATTATGGTCAAAAAGCGGAATAAGTGTCGCTAACATAAACCCCCGTTCTCCTTTCAGATAAGTATTATCATTTTACCATAAAATTCCAAATTATACGAATTTTTTTATATCAGTTTTTTCTCCAGGTGGCAGGTGACAGAAGCACTAACATCGGGAACAGCTCAAGACGTCCCGCCAGCATGTCAAACATAAGCACAGCCTTTGAAAAATCAGAGAAAAAGGCAAAGTTCCTGGCAGGTCCCACCAGTGAAAAACCGGGACCTATATTCCCCAGAGCCGAAGCCACTGCGGTAAAATCCGTCGTAAAATCATAGCCGTCCAGGCTCACTAACAGTATCGATGCCGCAAATATTACCACATATGCAGCCAGAAATACCATCGTGGATCTGAGCACATCCGAGGAGACCCTTTTGCCGTCCATGCAGATCACCCTGACAGACTTTGGGTGGCACAGTGAAGAAAGCTCCCTCGCCAGCATCTTTACATATATCTGGATACGGCTCACCTTTATGCCGCCACTGGTACTTCCGGCACAACCGCCCACAAGCATCAGACAGATCATGATCTCCCTGGACAGAGCAGGCCAGTTTTCAAAATCAACGGAAGAAAAACCGGCCGTGGTCATAATGGAGCCCACCTGGAAAAAAGCGTGCCTGAATGCAGGCTCAGCCCCATAGGTTCCTGCAGATACGAGATTAACGGCGATCAGCGCAACAGCGCCCCAGAATGCAACAGCATAGGCCCGTATCTCTTCTATGGAAAAAGCTTCCTTAAACCTCCTCGTCCACAGGAAGAAATAGAAATTGTAGTTAAGTCCTGCAAAGAAAAGAAACCCTGCCACAATATACTGTATGGTATGACTGTACCCCCCCAGCGAATCATTTTTCACGCCGAAACCACCTGTACTGGTAGTTGCAAGAGCCGTACATAGAGCATCATAGACAGGCATACCGGCTATAAGGAGCGACACAAACAGCGCCGCCGTCAGGAAAAAATAGATGATATACAGATAATATGCGGTCTGGCGAACCTTCGGAGCAAGCTTTCCCACACTTGGTCCCGGGCTTTCCGCCTTCATTATATAAAGGTCACGACCGCCGGTGAGGGGAAGGAGCGCAAGCAGGAATACCAAAACTCCCATTCCGCCTATCAGCTGTATAAAGCAGCGCCAGAAATTTGTACATCTGGACAGATCCTCTACCGCCGGAACTATAGATGCACCGGTAGTGGTGAATCCCGAAATACATTCAAACAAAGCATCCACATATGAGGGAATCTCTCCCGAAAGCCAGAAAGGAAGCGCACCTGCTGCCGAAAGCACTATCCAGCTTAAAGATGTCATCACAAAACCATCCTTTGCATAAAAGGCAGTCTTCTTAGGCTTCCTGATGGTCAGCAGCGTCCCCACTATAAACATTGCAATTCCGCAGAAAAGATAGTACCAACCCGCCTTCTCGCTATATACCAGGGATACGATAAACGGTGCGGCCATCATGGCTCCCACCACCTGCACCACTCTTCCCAGCAGATAAAAAATCATTGCGTAATTCATAACAGTATGTCCTTGATGTCATTGAGACCTTCGTTTGTAGTAACTATCACAACATTATCTCCAATCCTTATGTCATCATGACCACCGGGGGTAATGACACGCCCTTCCCTGACTATGGCACACACAAGTATGCCTTTCTTAAGCTTCAGTTCCATAAGCGGCTTTCCTGTAACATCCGATTCCTGCCTGATGACAAATTCGAGGGCCTCCACCTTTCCGTCCAGAAGTCTTGTAAGAGTCTCCACATTACTGCCGTAGGAATTCTCCATAGCACGAACATACTGAAGTATCATCTTGGCTATGGCTGCCTTTGGACTTACTATTGCCCCGATAGGAAGATCCGAAACCACTTCCTCAAAAGAAACATGATTCAGCTTGGTGATAGTCTTGGCATGTCCCATCTTGCCTGCGAACATGCTGAGCACCATATTTTCCTCATCAAGTCCTGTAAGGGTGACGAAACCGTCCCTGTCGGAAATACCTTCTTCCATGAGAAGCTGACGGTCTGATGCATCGCCGTTTATTATCATCGTATCCGGAAGGAGCTCGCTCAGCTCCTCGGCACGTGTCTTATCCAGCTCTATGATCTTTACTTCCATAGCATCTCTTTCAAGACGCTTTGCCAGATAATAAGCCGTAGTACCGCCACCGGCTATCATGACTGAGCGGATGGGCTTTTCTTTGATCCCTATCTTGGATAAAAGTTTATGGATCTGAGAGGGAGGCGTAATGACATACATATTGTCTCCCACATGAAGCTCCGAACGTCCATCCGGGATCGTTACCTCACCATTCCTGAGTATGGCACAGATAAGAGTACCCTTATGTATCTTGGATGAAAACTCGTAGACGCTCATACCCTCAAGAACCGAACCCGCAGGGATAGGCACCTGTATAAGGTCTATGCGCCCCCTTGCGAAAGATGTGATCTCAAGAGCCCCCGGCACCTCTAAAAGCCTGGCTATATTGCCTGCACAGACAAGCTCCGGATTTATCGTCATTGACAGTCCCAGCTCATGCGAAAAATATTTTACCTCTTCATTGTAGACAGGGTTGCGCACCCTGGCGATGGTCTTCTTTACTCCGGCCTTTTTTGCGATAAGACAGCACAGAAGGTTGACTTCATCAGCACCGGTAACGGCGATTATGATATCGCTTCCACCGACATCGGCCTCCATCTGTGTCCTGAATGACGTGCCGTTTCCCTCTACGCCCTGTATATCGAGCTGTGCCAGGGCACGCTCAAGCTTCTCACCGTTAAGGTCTATTACGGTAACATCATGTTTTTCTTCACTAAGCTGTCTGGCCAGCGCAAACCCCAGCTTGCCGCAGCCGACGATCACTATCTTCATATGAGTATCCCCTCCCTATGAAATCGCATACGGGGAGTATTTTACCATAATTACAGATTATCTGCCATAACTCAGTCTGAACAGCTGCTTATCACAGTCATCCCGCCCCCTGCTCTTGCATAGACACGAAAGAGAAATCTTTTACATCAAGGATAATAAAACAAAAGCCTGTGCAGCATTGCACAAGCCCTTGTATTCGTGTTATTACCGGATAAAAAGCTTTTTCACATCTCTTTAATATGCTCCGCCATCACTTCGCCAAGCTTTTTCTGGTTCTCCGCATCCAGATGTACTCCGTCCGCATCACTGACCTGCACATACTGTGCTGCATCCAGATACTCACATCCATACATCTCTGCCAAAGTCTTATACCACCCGGCAAGCTCCCCTGAAACCTTTACTGCATTCTCATAGCCGAAACTGTCCCCCAGCCAGGAATCCTTTATTGCATCCGAAACTGTCGGCGGCGATACCAGCAGGACCTTGAAAGAATCCTTACATCTGAACCGGTTATAACTCTGCACCTTTTCCAGCATTATCTGCATTTCGCCTGCAATGTCCATCGCAGAATATGCAAACTTATGCTTACAGTCATTGCAGCCCAGCATGATGATAAATATGTCATAGGGCGTATGGGACTCCATACACGGTCCGATATACTTAAGTCCATTCTTCTCACCCTCTGCCGGATCATCCGTAGCAATGGTGCGACCGTTCTGTCCCTCTTCAATGACAGCGTATCCATCACCCAACACCTTCTGCATAACCTGCGGCCAGCGGGTATCCTCATCAAAGCGCACCCTGTTGGCCGGATCAAATCCCCAGGTAAGGGAATCCCCGAAGCAGATGATGCGCTTTTTTGTGTTTGCTGTTTTTGATCCTTTGTCCGACATGGCTGTCTCCTTTCGTGTTGCGTGGTACATAAATGATTTGAATTCTAAAAATCAGACTTCATATTCATCTGCATCTTATCCTCAATCCTCTTTACCAGTTCATAAGAATAACCGCAAAAGTCCACGATTTCTTCTACACTCCTGCCGTTATGGAGCATCATCTCTATACTTTGTTCTATTCCTTGTTCTATTCCTTGTTCTATTCCTTGTTCCATCCCATCCTCAAAACCATCATCCCGTGCATCTTGTATAACAACCCATTCCTTCATATACTGTGTCCTCCATAACGCATTTTTTCGTCCCTTATCTACCGCCTGCTCTATCTTGCGTGTAAGATTACTATCCACGCGACCATCTTCTACATATTCATATAATTTCTGTAATTCTTCCGGAATATCCTCGCCACTATATCTGCAGTTGTAAAAGACCTTCTTTGTGCCGTCTTCCAACCTAAGTTCCGGAAATTCTTCACAACTCTCACGAAAAGTGTATCTGCTTAAGCCCTTTCCAAATGGATCAAAGGTACAGACAAACATCACTCTGCTTTCAGGGAGCTTTTTATAAGAATTACCCTTATCCATGTAATCAATATCAATCGCCCCCTGATAATACCTACTCCGTTTCGGAAGCTGATGCGACTCTACCGACCTGTGATTAAGATTTTCCATCTCGGCATCATATACCGTTCCGTCGCTGTCTTCATTATACACATCCAACCGGATCGGTTTGCCATCTACCGTATAACGAAGTTCCCTCTGTGTCTGAACTTTCTTCAGCTCCCCTACAGGTTCCTGAAGCAGACATTCCAGAACCTCCCTGCACAGTTCCGGATCCTCCATCACCTTGCCGAACATGAAGTCATCACAAAACCTCAGCTCCTCATAGTTCTTCATTACCCTCTTTTTACTCATATGAACTCCTCCTTTTTTGATTCCGGCAGGAGCTGAGTGATATAAAGAGTCCCTATCCATGTCAATTCCTGCCTATAAAAAATGTGTGGTTATAAGCAAGAATTTTCGAATGGATTAAGATCTGATTATAGAATGCTACAACGCAAGTTTGATAAACGAAAAGTTGCTTATGTCATGAATTATAACACTACAAGTTACAATGTAAAGTATGGGTTAGTACCACGAAGTAATATAACAGTGTAAAATCTAAGACAGACAGGTCCCGCAAAATAAACCTTAATAGCAGGGGCAGTGCGATTATGGTATAATACAGACGGCTGTTATGAACAGTTACCAATACAGTTCCTTGGGAGGTATATATTATGAGCGAATTAAAAAAAATAGACGTAACACATTTTGTAGGTAATCCTTTTACAATGTTTGACAAGGGATGGGCCGAGATCTGTGCAGCCAAGGCTGACGGATCCGTAAATGCCATGACCGCATCCTGGGGTGCAGCAGGCACTATATGGAATAAACCCACTGCTACCGTTTACATCAGGCAGACCAGATTTACTAAGGAATTTGTCGATGAAGCCGGATGCTTTTCCGTAAATTTCCTCAATCCAAAAAACTTCAGGGAGACACAGCAGTATCTTGGCAAAGTTTCGGGAAGAGACGAAGATAAGATTGCCAAGAGCGGACTGAATATAATAAAAGAAAACGGACTTCCTTATTTTGCCGAATCTTCTTTTGTACTGCTCTGCAAGACAATGTGCAGACAGGATATCGCCCTTGATTCAATAAATGACGACATCGTAAAGCAGTGGTATGACAATGATTCCATTCATACCATGTATATTGCTGAGATCACTGGAATAATGATACGGTAAAATATACCTGATTAGGGAGAATTCAAAATGATAAGAATTATTATCGCAGGAATCTTCATTGCCATATTTTTGACGGTTTCCATCCCCATACAGCTTGCAATGGTGCTGTACAGTTTCATTGACAAGGATGGATGCGACAGGAAAAGCCTCGCCATAGTCAACAGTGCATTCCGCACGGTGATAAAAATAGCCGGAGTAAAAGAAACTGTTCTGGGTATAGAGAATGTTCCAAAGGATGAAGCGGTACTCTATGTAATAAACCACCGCAGTATCTTTGATATCGTTCTCACCTACGCAAAGGTACCGCGTCCTACAGGCTATATCGCCAAAAAGGAGATGAACAAGTTCCTGACTCTCAGCACATGGATGATGTTCCTGCACTGTGAATTCCTTGACAGAGGAAATCTGCGTCAGGGAATGAAAGTCATTAAGAGATCAGCCAAGAACATTCAGGATGGCATATCAATGGCTATCTTTCCCGAAGGCACAAGGAACAAGACTAATGAAGACATGCTGCCATTCCACAAGGGAAGCTTCAAGATAGCAGAAATGGCAAAGTGCAAGATCGTACCTGTAGTACTGAACAACACACCCGACATATTTGAAAACCATGCACCCAGATTAAAGTCTGTACATGTAGTTGTAGAGTACCTGCCGCCTGTTGATGTGCAGACGATGACAAAAGAAGAAAGAAAAACTCTGACGGAAAACATCAGAGCGCAGATGATAGAAACCTATAATAAAAATATGGCACTTGTATAAAATATCATGACGTATAGTCTTTAGAATGCAGAACGGCGCCTGGTTTTCGGAACTTCTGAAATACCGACGCCGTTTGCACAATTCTCATAAACATCCTCAGACAAATCCACATGATCTTAATTCGTTTAAGATAATTCTACCTTCAAAGTAAAGTCACTTCTATCCAGTGAAAAATTCACATTATAATAAGGATCGCCTTTTTCAAGAAGAGTCTTCCACTTGGTTCTGAAATGCTCTGCCTCTTCATCATAGCGTTTTGCCTTTTCCGGATCCGGCTTTTCTACATCCGAACCCCGGGATGCGGATTCGAAATGATAAAGCTCACAGAAGGGCGTCCAGATATTTACGTAGCCCTTTTCCAAAAGCCTTAAGCAGAAATCAACATCATTGAGGGCTACCGCAAAGCTTTCATCCAGTCCCCCCAGCTCATCATATTTCTTTTTGCTGACCATAAGGCAGGCTCCTGTCACCGCCGAGAAATTCTGGGCATAGCAGAGACGCCCCATGTAGCCTAAGTTTGTATCTGCGCAACGGTAATGCACATGTCCCGCAGTCCTGTGCGCACCGAGTCCTATGACCACCCCTGCATGCTGTATGGTATGGTCGGGATAGTAGAGCTTGGCTCCCACCGCGCCCACATCTTCACGCTGCGCATACATAAGAAGCTCTTCCAGCCAGTTGACTGTTATGACTTCCATGTCATTATTTAAAAGCAGTATAAATTCTCCTGTGGCAAACTGCGCACCGTAATTGCATATCTTAGAAAAATTAAACTCACCGCTGTAACGCACATACTTTACTTTATCCGATGCGGCACAGACTTCATCATAATAAGCAAATGTTGCCTGGTCGGTGGAATTATTCTCCACGATTATGATCTCGTAATTTTCATAGGTGGATTTATTCAGTATTGAATCCAGCAGACGTCTGAGGTCTGATACATGATCCTTATTGGGTATCACTATGGATATTTTAGGTATGGATCTTATCTCGTATTTTATCCGGAATATTGTCTCGAAAGCCTTGGTGCTGGTAATCTCAAAATTCTTATATCCGTTACGGGTCAGGTGATCCGCAACAGCTCCCTTGGCAGCGTCTATGGCATAGCTCTTTGCATTTATGTCGGAGGCAACAGAACCTGCATGGGAACGCCAGTAATACAAAATCTTAGGCACGTGCACTACTTTATTTGCCCTTGATGTGAGACGCAGTATCATGTCATGATCCTGACTGCCGTCAAACTGTGTCCTGAAAAGCTCTGTTCCGTCAAGCAGAGTTCTTTTGAACACACTGAAATGGCAGATGTAATTATTGGCCCTCAGATTATCCGGCGCAAAATCCGGCTTAAAGTGAAGAGTCAGCATATGGTCTATGGTCTTGTTGCCCTTAAATGTAGTCTCGTCACAATAGATATAATCCGCATGCTCCTCGCATATGCGTTTCATATACTCATAAAGCACCGAGGGATGCAGCACGTCATCATGGTCGAAAAGTCCTATATAGCTTCCCGTAGCCATCTTAAGGCACTCGTTTGTATTGCCGGATATTCCCTCATTTTTCTCAAGTTTTTTATATATTATCCTTTTGTCTTCCTCTGCATATTCCTTGCAGATATCACCTACAAAGGAATGTGCATCATCAGAACCATCTGCCAGACACAGTTCCCACCCGCCGTAAGTCTGAGCCTTCACGGAATCTATCATCTCACGAAGGAAATTCTGCGGCGTATTATAGAGGGGCACCAGTATGCTTATCTTTATACCTTCCGGAAAAACAGTTTCCTCCTGACGCTTTCTCTCATCCGCATCAGGGAAGCTTGCCGTACCGTGCTGAAGCCTGGCCTTTTTCTCAATTGACTTGGAAGAAATTTTCCTGGCTATGCCCCTTATGGAACCGTATCTTGACACGCGATCCTTTGTTCTCTGGAGAAAATGATAAAAACTTCTTGCGGGGCCGGAGAGCTTCCATATTCCGGTAGATTTAATCTCTGCCAGCCGCTTTCCTGCCGCCTCTGCCGCAGCACGCTCCTGCTCTATCCTTATCTTTAATTTTTCAGTACGCTGTTTTTCGCTAAGATACAGGGCGATATAGTCGGTAGTATCGGCATTTTCAGAATCATAATTTTCCGGATTACTATTTTCAGAATTATCACTATCTGAAGCCGCACCATCCCCGGCTACAACCTTATCTGAATGCAGTTCGCTTATCACATCATAATATGTATTGCTGCTATCATTAAACTTAAGAAGTGCAACGCTTCCGCAGGAAATACATTTTGCTCCGCCCTGCACAGCGGCATTGTATATCGCAGCATAAAGGTCGCCTGCATCCGCCGTTTCTTCCGGCAGTTCAAGGGCATCTAAAAGCTCTCTCTTAACTAACAGACATGCGGCGGATCTGACCTCTTCTTCCGACGCCTCACAGTTTCCTTCAGCCTTAAGGCAGAAATCCTCAGCCCAGGGTACAGCGGCCACCGCGGATACGCCATCAGCAACAGCAGCCAGCATATGATCCAGCCAGCTTTCCTCTATAACACTTACGCCGTCAGTTATGATAAGAACATACTCACCCTTGGTAACTTCAGCCCCGGCCCTGATGCCGTCAGAAAACAGCTTCTTATCTGCCACATTTACATGGTCAAACCGAAGGCCATGATTTTCTGTAAAAGAAGCCAGAAGCCTTGTAGTCTTCTGCTTATCATCAGGATTTATGCTGCCGTCAACGATCACCGGTTCTATAGCTTTATGTTTTGTTCTTGTAATGAGATTCTCTATACAGACCTTCAGATACTCTGGCCTGCCGCTGCTTAAGAGCATTACAGAAACTGATGCACTGCTTTCAGACACAGCAGACTTAAACGCAAGGTTGCTGTCATTGCCAGCAGATACGGTGCCTGTCACATACGCATCCTGCCGGTCAGTCCCGGCGTTATTACCGGATCCATCCTGACCATTATCACCATTTGCTGCGGGCACACCCTTCCCCCCATAGATCATCTTGAAGGGAAAGCGTCCCACTATCCTGTTTAACTTAAATTCATTTTCTCCCCTGATCCTTCCGGCTTCTGCCAGGTCAGAGGTTAAGTTCATATTCAGATTCTGCTGTTTTTCGCAGACAATTTTATACCAGTCATTCCAGGTGTAACTCATTTTTCAGCCACCGAAAAGTCCCTTCTTCTTTTTAAGCTTATTCATAAGCCCCTTGGTCATAGTCTCCGACAAAAGCTCCCGCTCATACACTATGCAGATCTGCAGATCTCCCTTGGATCTAATGGCATCCAAACTAAAGGATATATTAGGATCAGTGCTGTCAAAGATAAATGCACTGTCGCCTATATCCGTACCATTATGTCCGTTTATGACAGATGCAGGATCATTATATTCCCTTTGACCTATAGTAAGCTTTACTATTCTCACCATGCATGACTGCATTGCAGGGTCGAACCTGAAAGCTTTAACATCCGCTCCGGCTTCAAAGCTCAGGGTGAAAAGATTTTTCTCACTGCCTTCTATTTCTTCCTCTGCAGGAAAAACCGAATCGGCCTCGCTGTATCCTGCCCCCCTGTCAAAATATACCTGGCACAGTGCGACGGGGATTTCTTTGACATCCTCACCGTATTTCTTAACATCATATACGGGATGCTGGAGATTAAAGCACATATCGCTCAGGGAAGGAAGTCCGCCGGAAACTTTTTTCTGGAATACCGCCTCATTCGCTGCAAGCTCAGCTTCCTTTTCGGAAGCAAAACCGAACCTCTGCAAAGCCGCTTTATAAAACTCCTCCGTTGCAGACCTGTCCTCAAGATACCAGCAGTAGAGTGCCCTGAAAAGTATCATTTTGACAGATATTCTTTCATTGGTTATCCACTCATAATCAATGATATTCCAGATGTCCCTGTCTTCACCGGTAATGATCACATTTGAAAAGGCCATGTCCAGGTTGGAGATTTCGGCATTCCTTCCGGCATCCAGCCTGTGGGTGAACTCATCCAGCAGTTTAAAGAATCCTTCCTTATCCCCCCTGCGCCTGCATTCATGAAGCAGATAGTTTAATGATACACCTTTTAAATAATCGAACTCAGCTGATGCACGGCCATATTTTTTATAGACCGCAGCATGATTAATCTCAAAACTTCCCTTATATATCTCTGACAGTTTTTTATCCGTGTCGGCAAGCTTTCTGACATGTTCCTGGGCCGCATCCGTCAATGCACGCTTAACTACAACCCTTCCCGCTATCTTTGAATCATCCTTTACCATCTCCGTGACGATACTGTACTCAGGGGCACGGTCGTTGGAATACTTGGCATACTCCACATCCACTCCCTTACCCAGGATCAGCAGGAATGAATTGGAGAAATCAGGGAAATACCCGTCACGCACCATGCTGTCGTATACTCTGGTCTCGTCAAAAAGCAGCATCCTGGATCTGTCAAAATTCCTGTTGTTTTCATGAAGCATTCCTTCAGACGGAAGGAACATGTCCGAGAAGATCTGGGTTGCAAATTTATAATCCGGATAAGGATAGTAAAATGAATATTCTGAAATTGAATTCTTTTTTAATCTCTCTTCAAGGGAACGCTTTGAAAAGGTCCTTACCACGCCACCCTTCGGATAATCTTCAAGGCCGTCAAAGTATGTACCAAGGTGGTCTTCCCGGCAGCCCGCGAAATACTTAAGACCCATGCGGTTTTCTATGGCGATCACTATGCGTCCCTCAGGTGCAAGGTGTTTCTTAAGTATCCTTAAGAATTCGTCATAGGGATCCGCGGCATGGATATAGGCCTGGCTGTACTCATACACACCGATCAGAAAAATATAATCGTAATTCTCCGGAAGATCCGGCTCTATATCTTCAAAATTGCCTACAAAAATCTCCACATTTTCCGCATTGCGGTTCCGCCAGGCATTGATGATGCTGCGCTTCTTGGAAAGCTCTACACAGGACACTGAACCTGCCTTCGCTGACAGCATACCTGTAATAGCACCGCACCCGCTGCCGACCTCCAGAACCTTTGCATCTTTTTCAATGGGAATCCACTCGATAATGTTCTGTCTCTTATCCGAAAAATGATAGAAGACTTCCCAGCTGTTTTCCTTTGCGATGATCTCCGGATACTCCGATGCCTCATGGTCCCTGGCAATCTCCAATAGCCTGTCCTCTATGGCACCATCACAGTAAAAATCCTCGCCGGGATATTTCTCAAGATTCAGTTTTACTTTGCCGATGTATTCTTCTTTCATTTACTCCACCTTCACTTCAGAGCCGGGATCGAAGTAGCCTACGGTATTTTTATCCGAAATGACTTCCATTGCTATGGCATCGTAGAGCCTGTGGTAAACAGTGAAGTTCTCGTTTTCAAAACCTGTCACGCCAAAGGAAACCAGATAGTTTCCGCCCTGCAGCATCATTTTCTGCCTGAAGGTTATGGTCTTTTTTTCTCCTGCCTTGACAGATGAAAGGAAAGCCTTTTCGTACATGGTATTGGTACCGGTTATATCCGTTCCCTTTACATCTTTAATCGTAAATGCAAATATCGGTGCCGGGCAGTCCTGTGAGAAAGACACATTCATATGGATAGTGTAATATGTTTCTTTTACTACGGCATTTACTTTCCTGTCATTTTCATCAGTAAGATAAACATCAGTTATCGTTGCTTTGCCGCTTCCGTACTCAAGGGTATCCTTTTCCAAATTTGAAGGACCGGTCTTTACGCTGCTGTCATTCTTTGATGATTCACTGTCTGAACTCTCTGCACCGTTGACATCAGAAATGCTCTTATCTGATTCCGCAGCTCCTACACTGGAATCGATCTGCGTATCTGACTGACTACCAGCCGAGGGGTCTTCAGAAACTGACCTACTTCCATTATCCTTCTTCGTCTCAACCGAACCTTCCGTACCAACAGCATTATCCCCGGCATTCTTAACAGTATCTTCCATTACGGAATCATCAGCCTTGTACTGGCCCACCAGTACCTGCTTGTAGATATCAATCACTTTCTTTGAACTGCCCTCTGCAAGCTTTATGCCTTTATCAAGCAGCACCACTCTGTCGCAGTACTTACTTATACTGGACATATCATGGGATACAAAGAGTATGGTCTTACCCTGTTCCTTGAATTCCTCAAATTTGTGATAACATTTTGCCTGGAAGAATACATCACCTACAGACAGTGCCTCATCCACTATGAGGATCTCCGGATCGATATTTATGGAGAGCGCAAAGGCAAGACGCACAAACATACCTGAGGAATAGGTCTTTACCGGCTGATACACATATTCGCCTATATCTGCAAATTCAAGTATGGAATCCAGCTTTTTATCAATCTCTTCCCTGGAAAAGCCGATCATCATCCCGTTTAAATAAATATTCTCTATGCCGTTGTATTCGGGATTAAAGCCTGCGCCCAGCTCCAGCAGTGCAGATATGCGGCCGTTGATCTCCACTGTACCTGCGGTAGGCGTAAGCACTCCGGTGATGATCTTAAGGATGGTTGACTTACCGGAACCGTTTGTTCCGATTATGCCCACGCACTCTCCGGTGCCCACATCGAAGCTCACATCCTTCAGGGCATAATGGTCCTTATGCCTTTTCTTGCCCACCGGAAGCAGAGCCTCCCTGAGCCTGTCCGACCGCCTGTCGTACAGCTTGTAGATTTTTTCTATATGAGATACTGTGATCGCTTTTTCGTTCTTTTTAATTTCTTCGCTCATATTAATATTTATTACAGCACATCCGCGAAGTGCACCTTTAATCTCTTAAATATAAATGCACCGATCACAAATGTCACTATGGTAAATCCCCAGAAATACATTGTTCCCGAAAGATCCTGCCAGAACCACGCAGTTCCTGCCACGGCATCCCTGTAGCCATTTACTATATAGCACATGGGATTTAATTCCAGCACAAAGGTAAGCTTCTTATGACCTGCGACATTATTGATGTTCCAGAGTATGGGTGTTGCCCACATGCCTATCTGCAGTCCCACCTGTATCAGATGGCTTAAATCCCTGAAGAATACCACAACTGCCGAGGTGGCATATGATATTCCTAATACAAGTACGAACAGGCAGAAGCCATAATAAAAAATCTGCAGCGTATAAAGGCTCGGATACATACCGTAAACCGCTGCCACTGCCAGCATGACCACAATGAAAAAGGCGTGTACAAAAAGCGCCGCCGTAACTTTAATAAGCGGCAGTATGCTTATCTTGAATACAACCTGCTTCACGAGAAATACATACTCAAGCAGCGCATTAGTAGCCTGCTGCAGTGCTTCCGTAAAGAAAAACCAGGGTACAAGTCCTGCAGTAAGATACACCACATACGGCAGTTCTATTCCCTCTTTTACTAACTGCGCCTTCTGTCCGAAGAAGATATCAAAGACAAACCAGTACATAAGAACCGTTACTACCGGCGGAACCAGCGCCCAGGCAAACCCCAGGTATGAACCGGCGTAACGCTTCTTGAAATCATTCCATGACAGTTTCCATATGAGTGCTCTGTTATCTATAAGCTCTTTTAAGAGTGAAACAGGCTTCATCAATGCGCCTCTTTATACTTTGCAAAAGATTCCCATTTGGTGTCCTTGTCGGAAAGATTGAGTTCCACGCCATCCTTAAAGGGCCACTCTATCCCTATATCGGGATCATTGTAAGGCAATCCGCCCTCATCATCAGGATGATAAAAATCTGTGCATTTGTAAAAGAACTCTGCATAATCCGAAAGTACCAGGAAACCGTGGGCAAAATTCTTTGGAATGAAGAACTGCTTCTTATTCTCCTCGGAAAGGACAACACCGAACCACTTACCGAAAGTCTCTGAACCTTTCCTCAGATCAACAGCCACATCAAAGACCTCACCTTTTATAACCCTGACCAGTTTATCCTGGGGGAAGTTTTTCTGGAAATGAAGTCCCCTCAGTACACCGCCCTTCGACGCAGACTGATTATCCTGTACGAATGTGCAGTCAATTCCTGCTGCCGCGAAGTCATTATAGTTATACGTCTCCATAAAGTATCCGCGCTTATCACCGAATACTGTAGGGGTAATAACTTTAAGTCCCTCTATCTCACATGTCTCAACAGTAATTTTTCCCATTTCTTCCTCCTATATTTATATTCATTGCGTCCTTCACTGGAGCTTAGTGCAAAGGCACCGTGAGTTTACCGCTTTCCAATGCAAGACGCATTATTATCATCTGTTCCATACAAGATCCAGATCAACTCTCGTATTTATCCCATCAATCGTTCCCGACGATGTATACTGCCAAAGTGCGAAATCACCGGTATACAACGGCGTCTTCCTGTATTCCGCAAGCCAGTGGGTTATATCATTTAACTCACTGTCATTGAGTTTATTGTAATACCACGACCGACAGGTATATACGCCGCCATGGTACCCCGCATTATCTACAGTCTGGCAGAATGCCCTGCAGACCGCAGTCCTGGTGGCGTTGTCCAGGGAGTCTGCACGTCCGCCGCTGGACTCCACATCTATAAAGATAGGAAATTCTATCTTCTGCCCCTGAAGAAGGGAAACTGCCATGGATGCCTCCTCCACAGCTTCCACCTCATTTACGGCCTGGGAGAAGAAATAGAGACCTACATCTATTCCGGCCGCCTTTGCTCCCGCAAGGTTCTTCTCAAAGTAAGGATCCACCACCAGGCTCCCGCTGGAAGATCCTCTGTAACCGCAGCGTATGATGGCAAACTCAACACCTGATGCCGCCACCTTTTCCCAGGCTATATCTTTCTGCCACTTGGAAACATCTATGCCGAATACGGCATCCGACCCTTCCCACCTGGTACGGACTTCCGTATCATCCACGTCCTCTATCTCATTCTGCTCTTCCGTATCTTCCACGGAAGCGTCTATCTCGCTTTCATCATGCATAAGTGAGCGGATATCGTCTATCACTTCATACTCTATCTGATCCTTCACCGCTACACGCATAGGCTCATCAGGGATTATGTAGCCGTCAACAGGCTGCAGTGTCACGAAATAGTCTCCGGCCTTTATCTCAGGAACATATATCATTCCGTCCTGATCCAGATCCTTATATTCCCCTATGCCATCTATACTGACATAAAAAGACTGACCTGTCACCGGGTTTCCCCTGGAATCAGTAACAGTCAGTCTGATATCCTGCATCACACTGTATCCCTGCAGATACAGCCTCGGCACAGATTCCGTCTGTGACTGATCGGATCCCGTTACCGGATCCGGATCAAAAAAGTTTTCATCCTTTAAAAAGTCCCTGTAACCGTCATCCTCTTCCACGGCTTCCTGTACATTTGCAGGATGCCCGTCAGACGGTGTCGCCGGCTTATTCGTGTACCACACCAGCGCAAAAGCAAAGAGCACGACACTCACTGCTGCCACGATGGCAAAGAACTTCACCTTAGAGTCCATTAGCAACCTCGGTCAGATATTTGCCATATGCGGTCTTCATCAGAGGCTCGGCAAGCTTTAACAGCTGTTCCTTTGTGATAAAGCCTCTCTTGAATGCGATCTCTTCTATGCAGGAAATATACAAGCCCTGCCTTTTCTGGAATGCTGCCACGAAATCCGCAGCATCAAGCAGCGCATCATGGTTTCCCGTATCCAGCCATGCGAAGCCTCGTCCCAAGGGCTCTACCCGGAGGGTTCCCCGATTTAAATATTCATTATTGATGCTGGTTATCTCTATCTCGCCTCTTGCGGAGGGCTTTACATTCCTGGCGATTTCTACAACATCATTATCATAGAAATACAATCCCGGTACAGCATAATTGCTCTTGGGATTCTCCGGCTTTTCCTCAATTGAAACAGCCATTCCATTCTCATCAAACTCTACCACTCCGTATTCCCTGGGATCACGCACATAGTATCCGAATATGGTAGCGCCCTTATCCCTGGAAGCCACTTCTCTTAAAAGCTTTGAAAAGCTCTGACCATAGAAAATATTATCTCCAAGTATCAGACATACACTGTCATCGCCTATGAAATCAGCACCGATTATAAAGGCATCGGCCAGCCCCCTGGGGGTTTCCTGTACAGCGTATTCAAAACGCATCCCTAACTGCGAACCGTCTGATAAAAGCTCCTTAAACACAGGCAGATCCCTGGGGGTGGAGATTATCATAACTTCCCTGATACCGGCGAGCATCAGGATAGAAAGAGGATAATATATCATGGGCTTATCATAAACAGGCATTATCTGTTTTGACACAGCCTTTGTTAGCGGATAGAGTCTGGTGCCGGATCCGCCGGCAAGTATTATTCCCTTCATCATTCACCTCCGTGTACGGTCATTTTATCAGTAACAACACTTCCCACTTACTATACACCAATATATAATTTAAACGAATTAGGTATTTGCAGCTTTCATGACATACAAAACCTTATTTGCAAGTATCATCTGCCATGAAACCACTCAGGACATCCCGAAACATTTACTGTCACGAGCAAACTGTAAATTCACCCGGAAGAACCGACAGATTCTTTCGGTTACCATATTATACGTTATACATAGTCTCATAGTACTTCATGTAATCGCCGCTGGTGACATTCTTCATCCAGTCTTCATGCTCAAAATACCACTTTATGGTGAGCTTTATGCCATCCTTGAACATGGTCTCAGGCTCCCAGCCTATCTCCGATTTTATCTTGTCCGGAGCAATGGCATACCTTCTGTCATGCCCCTTACGGTCCTCCACATATGTAATGAGGTCCTCTGAAACATTTGCCTTCCTGGGATCGGAATCCGGAAGCATTTCCCTTAAGGTCTCAAGTATTATCTTTATTATCTCTATATTCTGCTTCTCATTGTGGCCGCCTACATTGTATGTCTCGAAAAGCTTTCCCTTCTCCTGTACCATATCGATAGCCTTGGCATGATCCCGGACATACAGCCAGTCACGGACATTCTTTCCGTCACCATAAACAGGGAGCTTCTTGCCCTGAAGCGCATTATTGATAATAAGCGGGATAAGCTTCTCCGGGAACTGGTAAGGTCCATAGTTATTGGAGCAGTTTGTTATATTGGCCGGGAAATGATATGTATCCATATATGCCCTTACCAGCATATCGGATCCTGCCTTGCTTGCTGAGTACGGAGAATGCGGCGAGTACGGAGTAGTCTCATAAAAATAACCGTCCCCCTCGGGAAGTGAACCATAAACCTCATCAGTTGAAACATGAAGGAATTTCTTATCAGGCTTGTAATTTCCCAAAGGATCCGGGCCCTCCGGGAGTTCCCACGCTTCCTTGGCACATCCGAGCATTACACCTGTTCCGTATACATTGGTCTTGATAAAAAGCTCAGGATCCTTAATGCTCCTGTCCACATGGCTCTCAGCAGCAAAGTGTACCACTCTGTCTATGTCATTTTCCGCAAAGATCTTTGATACGGCTTTCTTATCAGTTATATCTGCCTTTATAAATGTATAATTAGATCTGGACTCAATGTCTTTCAGATTTTCCGGATTGCCGGCGTAGGTCAGGGCATCCAGATTGATGATACGGATATCATCACCGTATTTTTCAAACATGTAATGAATGTAATTTGATCCGATAAATCCGGCACCGCCTGTCACAAGATAAGTCTTCATCTGCTGCAAATCTCCTTCTTTTTAATATCCTAAATAACTGATGTTCATATCCACATTGCCCTTTATTCCGTCCACTGAACCCTTAGCCGTATGCTGCCAGAGATCATACTTTCCGCTGAAGGTAGGCTTAGATGCATATTGGGCAAGCCAGATCTTGTATCCGCTCAATGAACCGAAATTAACATTATTATTATACCACGCCTTTGATGCATATACACCGGGAGTATATCCGCCGCTCCTTATTGTCTCACAGAAGGCCCTGCAGACCGCAGTCCTCTGCTCTGCGCTTATACTGTCGGCTCTTCCGCCACAAGCCTCCGTATCGATGAATACCGGATATCCTATACCCATTCCCTTTATAAGAGAAAGCGTCATTGAGGCTTCTTCCACGGCTTCCACTTCATTTATGGCCTGAGTAAAGAAATAAACTCCCACCTTAAGTCCTGCTGCCCTGGCTCCCTGGACATTGCTCTTAAATTTCGGATCGGTTACCAGTACTCCGGAGGAGGATCCCCTGTATCCGCAGCGTACTATTACGAAACTGACGCCGGAATCCTTTACTGCATTCCAGTCTATGGTACCGTTCCATTTCGATACATCTATTCCGATGGAACCGTTCTTATCAACAGAAAGAATACCCTCGTCATTAAACTTGTACTCTACCCCCTGTATGATCTGTGTGCCGGTAACCTTATTGCCGTTCTTGTCATAGTAATAAACGTTACCGTTTATGGTCTGCCATCCCTTATAGATGTAAGCATCTTCATTCTTAATATAGAACTTTTCAGCGGTGTAATAATCCGCTACAACAGCTTCCCTGTACTTGCCATCTTCCTTTACGTATATCTGGTTACCCTTACTGTCCTTAAGAAGTGTCTTCTTATCGTCCATCCCCTTGGGTGTAGGCGTAGGAGTGGCTGTGACACTGGCACTGGGACTGGCACTTGGCGTAGCTGTTACCGAGGCTGAAGCCGAAGCAGATGCCGACGGTGTCGCAGTAACAGTAGCTGTGGCCTTCGGTGTAGCTGTTGCCGTAGGAGTAGGTGTCGCAGTGGCCTTCGGGGTAGGCGTAGGAGTTGGAGTGGGTGTGGGCGCAGCCGTAGGCACCGGGGTTGGAGTCGGTGCAGGAGTAGGCGTAGGCGCCTTGGTAGGCGTCGGCTCAGGCGTACTCGTTGCCGTAGGTGCACTTGTGGCGGTTGCCTCAGGGGTGCTCGTTGCTGCGGGTTCCTCTGTGGGATTTTCAGTGGCAACGGTAGTAGGATCACCTTCAGAGGTCCTGACTACTGTTCCCATCACATATTTTTCACCACAGGCTGAATCAGCCGCCATTGCAGGAAGCGTAACATAAGCTGTATTCATTGCGGTGCCGGCAGGATCGGGTATATCTTCCTTGCTTATTTTTTCATACTCGTCCGCACCGGTCTTTACGCTTCGGCTGGACTCTACATATTCCACAGTATCAGTAACTGTCGGAGCTTCCTCAACAACCGGAGGTGCAGTGTTTTCCTTATCCTCGACAGCAACATTGACCTCGGCTTCCGTTTTTATCTCCTGGGTAACATCGATCTGTTCATATACGATCTTATCTTCCACATGGACCTTTGTGTCATAATCCGCAAAAACAAGACCGTCTACGGGATCTATTTCCACAGTGTAGTCGCCGCTTTCAACATTGGTCTCATAAATGATGCCATCCAGATCGGAGTCCTTGAATACAGTCTCCTTATCATTCCTGTCCGTCAGATGTACCGTGAATTCCGTATCCGTAACAAGCCGGTCTGTCTCATCATTGATAAATTTTATCTTGAGATCCTTTTCAAGCGAAGTAAAGGTTACTTTTACTTTCGTACCATCCTCTTCGTCATCTTCTTCGGCCTGATCATCCTCTTCCTCCTGCTGTTCCTCTTCGGCCTCAGCCGCCAGCTTGGCTGCAAGTTTTGAGTCAGCCACCGCCATAAGCCCTGCCTCACCGGCTACGGAAACATTTCCTAACATTGCCCCCGTATCGGCGATCTGCTTTGACAACTTCTTCTGATTCCTTCCGGAATTGATGGAAAAGCAAACAACCAGACACAGCAGAAGCAGAACAACCGCCGCAACGATAGACGCGATCTGCTGAGTCTTCTTGTCATGCATCAGCTTATCAGCAATAAAAGTGACCTTTTCCTTGAAGTCCTTTTCTTTAAAGGGCTTCTCTACGACACCGTTTTTGTTCTTTTTTACAGCCGTATCGGTCTTTTTCTTTGATGTTTTTACTTTCTCTTTATCTTTCTTTCTTTTGTTATCGGCAGGCTTTTTTTTCTTTTTGCTGTCTTTTATTTTTGCATCAGCTTTTTTCTCTGCCTTATCAGTCTTTTCCTGACGTGTCCTCTTCCTGCTGACAGGAGCATCATCTATTTCTACATATGAAAGTTCATCGTCATCTTCCCCGTAATCATCAGCTTCGTCATCATACTCATCATCATTTTCTTCAAAGTCATCGGATTCGACTTCGTACTCATCCGGATCCTCATCGCTCTCCTCACCATCATACGAGACTTCATCCCCGTCAGGCTCTATATCACCATCATCAGATTCGTCATACTCTTCCTCCGGTTCTTCATCACCTCTTCTGTCACTTTCCTCATAGTCAGACGCATCTGCTTCGTCTTCCCGGTCTTCAGAGCCATCATTATCATCATAGCCATCGTTCCCGAACTCATCATCTATTTCGGGCAGTTCATCAATTTCGGGATCATCTTCCGGATCATACTCATCATCAAAAACTTCCGGCTCATCATACTTATCCAGGTCTGCAAATTCATCAATATCCTGCTCAGTCCTGCGTACTCTTCTGGCTTTGCGACTTTTTTTCGAAGATTCCCTCTTTACAGAGGACGCTCCATCCTGACCATCCTCTGTAACTATATCATCCACAAAAACATCCTCCAGGATCTCCCCCTGGAACACCTCGCTGCCGGCGTGTTCTTCATCTGTACCGCTATTCTCAAATGCTTCTACATGGCTGTCATATTCCGGTTCTTCCTCCGCATCATCGTAGTCACAGGAACTATCGTCTCCGTTTTCGGCATAATCCTCATCCAGGAAATCCTCATCGTTTAAAGGTTCGGGCTCCCTGTCATAACGCTCATCGGAGACCATGCGCTCAAGAACGCCGGTATCGTCGATATCTATGAATTCAATTTTATCCTTATTCCTATTATTATTCCTATTATTCTTACCCATAAGATGTTATTTTACCATAGACGGCCTTTTTTTTCCATTTACTCAGGTTTTGTAAGATGTTTATGACGCAGACGGCTTCCCCGGTTAATCTGAGCCCACCACCTTGCCGTTGGTCGGTGCATACTGATATATGCTGTATCCCGAAACTTCTGCCACGCGCCTGAAAGCATAATGTCCGAATGGACGCTTGGGTTTTCTGTCCGACGGGAGCACCAGATACTCAGTACCTGTATGAATGCATTCCTGCTCCAGCGCTGAGAAATCCGCTATCTCACTGCTCATAAGCATGAAAAACTGCGCAGGCCGGTCTGATGTCACCACGCTGTACCCATACGGCATTACAATATCCGCATCATACTGCCTCACATAGGGAAGAAATTCCTCTGTAAAAGCCACATGGATCACTTTTTCATCGGAAATATCATGAAGCCTGTCCACAACTTCCACTACCTCTGTCGGCATGCGGTATACATTTGAAAGATTGGTCAGATCGTCATCCTCTATGGATGTGGATATGAACTCGCCTCCGAAAAAAAGCACCACAAGTACAAGCGTAACACCGCTTAAGGTATGTTCCCTTATAAGCTTGCTGGCCACATAGCCCAGGCCTATTCCTATTGGAAGCATCCAGAAAAGCTGCCAATATGTTTCACCATTAATAAACTTTGTGTAGATATAATAGACAGGAGGCAGGAATATTCCCAGCAAAAGTAGCGCACTGACGTCCACCAGTATGGTACGTGTTCCTGAATTCTTTTCGGTCACGGCAATATAGATCAGTCCCACGAAAAAGATGATCATTATCACACCGCTTCCACTGTACCGGGAGTATGCTGTAAAAATACCATTAAGTATCTCTGCCATTATGAACCTCTTTCATAACTATTCACGACAGTCTGTGTCACTTGCTGATACAGCGCATAAAAGCGTGATCATGTCAGGTAAAACATGATGCAGGCCACTCCCGGGATTGCCGAGAAAACCCATTTCAATAACATAACCGGTCTTTTATTCCTTACTGCCAGGAGTACGATCAGAACAATTTCCATGAAAAGCATCATAAAAACCGTGACCGTACCTATAAGAGCCGCAGCCGTATTTATTATAAAAAGCATTACGCCAAGTCCGTTTAAAGACTCGTGTGCATTATCATCATTTCCGACACTGCAGCGCTGTGATATGGTGCACAGGATCATAAAGGCATATAAAACAAAAACGCCGGCGGTTATCCCCTCACTGCTTTCTGCCAGAATCCCCTGAAACACTTCTCTGGTATATTCAGAATATCCGCCCAGCAGGTTTATCATGCTCATTATCATCATAAAAACAGGAACTTTCCTTATATTCCCATCAAAAAGCCTTACGGCGATCTCCTTATATATTATGCATGAAACGATGCCAAGAAAAACGGGCATAACCGTATGTGCTATGATCAGCACATGAAGTCCGCTTACATTAGAAAGCATGGCAACAAACATAGGATAAGGAGAGACTATGTCCTTTAACAGATGGCCGCCCGCCATTCCCGTATAAGGATAGACCACATACATTTCACCACCGGATGAGGCAGCGACAGCATCAGCTATCCAGGCCGCATCGTCAGTGTAGGATCTCGCCGCAAACAATGAAAGAAAAAGCTGCAAGGCAAAAACCACGCCAAAAACCAGCCAGACTGCAGCATCTCCAAGCTTAAATCCTTCAAAAGATGAAAGGCGAAAATACATAGTTACGGTCCTGGTCGCAAAAGCATATGTGATTATGATAACTGACGCAATACAGAACACCGTCATTACCATCATTACAGTTACGGTCATGAAAACAAGACTTTTATGCATTAAAATGCAGGGAACCGCACAGACTTCAAAAACAGCGAACATAAGAAACAGTCCGCAAAGATATATCTCCATCAGGGATTTGTCCCTTCTTTTTATGAATTCAGAAGGAACAATCCCCGAAACAGCCGGAAAGATAACCAGCCATATTATGAGATTTATTATTGTCGCAGGACCTAAAGTCAAATCAGAGATACTCCTCTCTGCCCTTGCTCCTGAGTTCCTCAAGAAGCTTCTTTATATCAGCGGTATGTTCAGCCGAACATATAAGGGTAGCATCTTCCGTATCCACAACCACAACATCCTCCAGTCCGACCACAGCCACCAGCTTATCGCCGGCTTTAACAATAGTCCTTTTCGTAGATGTACTTTCCACATTTCCCATAAACACGTTCCCGTTTTCATCAGGGGCATTAAGCCTGCTGAGGGCCAGCCAGGACCCCACATCATCCCAGCCAAAATCTCCGGGACATACAAATATCGAATCTTCCTTTTCAAGAATACCGTAGTCAACTGACTGGGAAGGCATCGCTTCGAAAGCAGACTTGAGCACCGCAGCCTCATCTCCGGAGCCGATCGCCGCCTCAATATCGGTAAGTCCTTTATAAACTTCAGGCATATTCTTTTCCATCGAAGCCAGGATAGCCGAAACCTTCCATATGAACATTCCGGAATTCCAGAGATAGTCTCCCGAAGCCAGGTACTGCTTTGCCTTCTCAAGATCCGGCTTCTCAACAAATTTCTCAACCCTGCACACTCCGTCAGTATCGGAAGCCTTGTCAAACTTGATATAACCGTAACCGGTCTCAGGTGCATTCGGTGTGATTCCAAGAGTAACAAGGCGCCTTTCACCCTCGCCCCCATCTTCCGCAGTTTCAACCGCTTTCTTAAGGATTTCCGTATATTTATCCTCGTATGCGATCTGATGGTCGCTGGGCAGGACAAGCATAACTGCATCGCCGTATTTTCTGCGCATATATACAGCCCCCAGGCCTATGCCGGGTGCGGTATTCCTTCCCACCGGCTCACATATAACATTTTCCTTCGGAAGCTCCGGCAGCTGCTCATAAACCAGCTGTCTGTATCTCTCATTGGTGGAAACATAGATATCTTCCATATCAACTATAGGCAGGATACGCTCCACAGTATGCCGTATCATCGTCTTGCCGTCTCCTGTAAGGCACAAAAACTGCTTCGGATGGGAAGTCCTGCTTCCCGGCCAGAATCTTTCTCCTTTTCCTCCTGCCAATATCAATGCTGTAGTCTTCATAATTCTTCCTTTCTCCTCGTTGCCCGTGCGGATCTGCCCGACTTTTTCCCCGCATTTTCTGCTCGGGCTGTCTGTCTGCTGTCATAAAGTACTCGTAAATCGTTCACAGGAAACACCACAGGGTATATCCCAAAATCTGTAGGGAATTATATCATATATTTCTGATATGGAAAAACAGCAGCCTGATATGGTAAAATACAGATTGGGTTCCCACAAACCGTTTTTCGGGCATCCGCAAGGAGGTTATTATGATATCTATAGTTGTTCCTACATTCAATGAAAAGGGAAATATCAATCCTCTTCTTGACAGGATTGACAAGGCTCTTCCCGGTATTGATTACGAAGTCATTTTTGTGGATGACAGTAATGATGACACCCCTGAAGTGATAAAGAAGGCTGCTGAAACCAACACGCACGTGGTACTCCATCACAGGGAAAACGAAAAAGGCCTGGCTACTGCGGTCGTTAAAGGCTTTAAGCTCGCCAAAGGAGATTTTGTTGCATGTATGGATGCGGATCTCCAGCACCCGCCCGAAGTTCTCATGGATATGTATGCGGCAATGTTAGCCCACGCAGATATGGCCATTCCCAGCCGTCTTATTCCCGGCGGTTCCGATGGCGGACTCGACATACTCAGAAAGATCATATCCGGCTCTGCCAGATACATTGCAAAGATCATCCTGCCCTGCTTGAGACCCATATCCGATCCCACAAGCGGACTTTTCATGGTAAAAAGGGAACTTCTTGAAGGAGCAGAGCTCAATCCCATAGGCTGGAAGATAATGGTCGAAGTGATCTCACAGTGTAATGTGAAAAAAATCTTGGAGACTCCCTACTCATTCCACGACCGCGAGTCCGGCGAATCCAAGATCTCATTAAAGGTAAGCTTTGAGTTTATCCAGCAACTGTTCAACTTAAGATTCAACGGAAAGAACGACGGAAAGAATATGAAAGTTGCCCGCTGGAGTCCCTCCAAGCTGGCTGAAAAGAAGGCAAAGCTAAAAGCAAAATGATCGTCAGGCGCGCTGCAATCAAAAAATCCGGCAGGCCTGCCGGATTTTTTTACGCTATTAAATAAAACTTTTCAGATATATTCTGCATTCCGCGTATTATCAGTTATTATACGTTTTCAGATTTACAGGCTTCCTGCAAGCTTTATTTCCCTGCTTACCAGAGCAAGATCCGTGGAAACCATTCTCTCTACCATCTGGTCAAAGCTGATCTCACGCTTCCATCCAAGCTTTTCCTCAGCCTTCTTGGGATTTCCAATAAGGAGCTCAACCTCTGCAGGGCGGAAGAAATCGGGATTTACTTTTACGACTACCTTGCCGGTAGCGGTATCCGTTCCTATCTCATCCACTCCCTCGCCTGAAAACTCAACATTCATTCCGACTTTTTCAAATGCTATCTTTGCAAAATCCCTTACTGTCCTGGTCTCACCGGTTGCCACCACATAGTCATCCGGCTCGTCCTGCTGCAGCATGAGGTACATGGCCTTTACATAATCCTTGGAATGTCCCCAGTCACGCTTTGCATTGAGATTCCCAAGCTCCAGGCAGTCCTGGCATCCCAGCTTGATCCTTGCTACGGTATCTGTGATCTTCCTTGTAACAAATTCCTTGCCCCTGCGCTCACCCTCATGGTTGAAGAGGATGCCGTTGCAGGTAAAGAGTCCGAAGCTCTCCCTGTAGTTCTTGGTTATCCAGTAACCGTAAAGCTTGGATACGCCGTACGGGCTGCGGGGATAGAACGGTGTGTTCTCATCCTGGGGTATAGCCTGTACCTTACCGAACATCTCTGATGTGGACGCCTGGTAAAAACGGCACTTGGGATTGATCAGCCTGATAGCCTCGAGCATATTGGTAACACCTACTGCATCTATCTCTGTCGTTGCTATGGGCTGTTCCCAGCTGGTGGCAACAAATGACTGTGCAGCCAGATTATATACTTCATCAGCCTGGGATATGCGCATTGCGTTGATAAGGCTGACAACATCTGTCATATCCGCATAAATGAACTTTATCTTATCCTTTATATGTGCTACATTTCCGTAATCAACAACGGACTTTCTTCTGAGTATTCCATATACGTTATAGCCCTTTGAAAGCAGCAGCTCCGCAAGATACGAGCCGTCCTGTCCGTTGATACCTGTAATCAGTGCATTCTTCATTAAATAATCCTCCTGTTTGTTTGGATGAAAACACTAGATTGTATTTTATCAAAAAAAAACAGATTCTTCCAGCATTATCAAAATATGCGCAGATAGATATGCCTCTTACGATCCCAATATAGGAATGTTTTTATCTCGACAATTCCGCATTTTCCGCAAAACATTTTCCCTTTTCCTCCTAAAATTTAATATAATCGTGAAAAAGTGCACACGCAAAAAACAGGACCGGAGAATTTCCGATCCTGCTCATTTTCCTATGTAAAAAAGATATCACTTCACCGCTTCCCAGCCGTCGATAGTCCGCTCCTTTGAGTCAAAGTTCACCCCTACTTTGATAAGCCTGCGGCTGTCTGCCGCATAGGGCTTTGCATACCCCATATCCTCTATCTGTTTAAGGGCTTCCTCTACGCTTTTATCCCTCTTGAACTCGAATATATATACATAATCATCTGTTTCTACTGTGACATCCGCCCTGCCCTTGGCTGAATGTATCTCCGTCATGGTAAACTGTCCCAGCAGCATGAACACGATATATATCACATTCTGGAAATTCTGCTCGACTATCTTCTCATCAGCAGGATATGGCAGCCTTGCGAAAAGCGCCGTGAAACGGTCACGCAGGCTGTCGGTATCGCCTTTTTCGATATCTATCCCAAAAGCCCGTATATCAAGCGGATTTCCTGTTTTTTCATTATGCAGGAACATCGGTGCCAGACTTTCCAGAAAACCATACCTTACTTCATCATTAGGATAATCCAGCTGATAGCTGCGGTATTTCTTATCGTAATCCTTTATCGTAAGGTAACCTGTCTGATAGAAAAGGGGCACAGGATCGGTATTGTCATACCTGTAATCCGTAAGCACATTTTCATTAGCATACAGTTCTCCTTCCGTAATACACTTCGGATCAAAGGATGATTCTTTCAGCTTATCTATCAGGAATGTAGGCGTTCCGGTGGAGAACCAGTACATACCGAATTCTTTTTTCGAGAAAGCATTCAATATGCTGAAAGGATTATAT